>Ga0255345_1001107_pt1 | contig 41116 bp, 45 predicted proteins | sample wastewater_treat_6_FD_192415 | JGI IMG/M metagenome (GOLD analysis project Ga0255345, IMG submission 192415) | Wastewater microbial communities from Lulu Island WWTP, Vancouver, Canada - plant20 | ecosystem: Engineered > WWTP > Wastewater > Unclassified | place: Canada: Vancouver, British...
TGTTTTCCATCGGCGTGGAGAGCGCCATGCTCCCCATCGGCCAGCATGTTGGTTCCGCGCTCATTTCTTCACGCAAGCTGTCTCTGATCATCGTCGTGCTGTTTGTGTTTGGATTTGTTGCGACCATGGCCGAGCCGGATCTTTCCGTGTTTGCCAATCAGGTGGGCTCGATTCCGAAAACGGCGCTCCTGGTTGGCATCAGCGTGGGCGTAGGCGCGTTTTTGGTGCTGGCCGTGCTGCGGGTGGTTTTCCACTGGCGCTTGGGGAGTGTGCTGGCAATAGCCTATCCCATTGCCTTCATTGTGGCAATTTTCTCAAGCGATTACCTTGCCGTGGCCGTCGACGCGGCGGCGGTAACGACAGGACCCGTCACGGTGCCGTTTTTGCTGGCCATCGGCAGCGGGTTTGCGGCCGTTTCCAATAGAAAGGACGCCCAAGAGGACAACTTCGGCATCAGCTCGATCTGCTCGGTCGGCCCCATCATTTCGGTGCTGATTCTCGGCATGTTCTATAATTCTGGGGACACGCAATACCTACCCCAACAGGCGGCGACTGTCTCCAGTGGGGCCGAACTGGCCAGTCTGTTCGGAAACAGCCTGTGGCACTCCCTGGGGGAGGTCATCATCATCCTCGCGCCGATTGTGGCGGTGTTTTTGATTTTCCAGATCGTTAAACTAAAGCTTTCTCGCAGCGAATTATTCCGGATTTTTGCGGGCCTTGTATATTTGCTGGTGGGGATGGCCATCTTTCTGGCTGGTGTGAACAATGGCTTTCTGCCCGCGGCGGTTGCGTTGGGAGAGACGATGGGCCAGCTCTCCTATAACTGGATTTTGATCCCCGTCTCGCTGGTCATCGGCGCGAGCGTGGTGCTGGCGGAACCAACGGTTTATGTGCTGGTCAATCAAGTGGTGGAAATCACACAAGGGGCGGTTTCCCGAAAGCTCCTGCTGTCTGCCATGTCTTTGGGCGTGGGCCTGGCCATGGCCCTATCGATGGTGCGTATTTTATATGGCATTTCCATCTGGTGGATTTTGCTGCCCGGGTATGCCATTTCCCTGACACTCACCTTTTTTGTGCCCAACATGTTTGTGGGCATCGGCTTTGACTCCGGCGAAGTGGTCACAGGCGCGATGAGCGCAGCGTTTGTGATCCCGCTTGCCATTGGCGTGTGTTCGGTGATTCCGGGACGCAACATCGTTGCGGACGCCTTTGGGACTGCGGGCGTGCTCACCATGATCCCGCCCATTATCATACAAACAATCGGTCTCATCTACAGCCGTAAGCTCAAAAAGGCCAAAAGGCTCGACGCTGAGGCTGTAGAACACAGCGCCGAAGCCACTGAGGCGCAATAAACCGGAGGAAAGGAGAGGATTACCAATATGCAACTTGAAAAGCACAGCTATTTAGAGATCAGCCTTCTATGCGTTATATGCGACCGGGATAAGCGCCAGAAGGTGACGGATATCCTTGAAAAGCATGATTCCCTTTTTAGCCTGGTTTCCTTTGGAAAGGGTACGGCAAACTCGAAAACACTCAGTTACCTTGGCCTGGGCGAAACGGAGAAAGCGGTATTTTTCAACGTACTGACCACAGACAGAGCATACCAAATCATGGATGCGCTGGACGAGGCGCTGCAGTTGGCAAAACCGGGGCACGGGATATCGTTCATTGCAAAAGTACGCCAGGGATGTTTCCGTCGACTTGTTGAATTTGTCAGTGATACGAATGGAGGGATAACGATGCAACAAAATTCGCCGCACAACTTGATTTTTGTGGTGCTCAATCACGGATACAGCGAAGATGTTATGGAGGCGGCCCGGACGGCTGGAGCCACAGGCGGCACCGTGCTGCGCGCGCGCGGCGCTGGCGCGGCTGGTATGGAGAAGTTTTTCGGGGCGACAATCGCCCCGGAAAAAGAAATGCTGATGATCGTGGCCCAGGACGACGCTTCCGGCGAAATTATGTCCGTCATTGCTGAAAAGGCGGGTCCCGCGACCGACGCGTGCGCGGTTTCGTTTTCGTTGCCGGTAAACGCCGTAAAAGGCATCCACACAGTTGAATAGACCGCGATGGGAATCCTGTCCGGACATTTTCATGTGCCCGGACAGGTGTTTCCAATCGAGCCGGTTCGGCTGCATGGCCCAGTGCTTTTGGGCCCCCTGCAATATTACGCAAACAGATGGTATGCGCTGTCGTATTGGGATTCTGTTTAAGCGTACGACGCGAAAGGAATTATGAGCATGCAGATTGAACAATCCAAGACACAATACCTGTTCAGCGACTTGCGGGGAAATTTCATCTCCAGCGAAATCTCTGCAACCATACAGTCCTTTTTAGTCATTGAAAATTCATATATAGCGGCCGCTCGTGAAATAACGACGAAACTTGAAAATCTGAACGACGAATTCAAAATTACAGCGGATCGGCAGCCGATACATCAAATAAAAACGCGCATTAAAACGCCTAGGAGCATCATTGATAAAGTGATAAGAATAGGCTGTGAATTGAATATACAATCGGTAAAAGAGCAGTTAAACGATATTGCGGGTGTTCGTGTGATTTGTTCTTATATCGACGATATTTACACGCTGGCTGATTTGCTGATAAAACAGGATGATGTTGAATTGCTTCGTACAAGAGATTATATCAAAGACCCTAAACCGAACGGTTACAGAAGCCTTCATCTGGTGGTGACGGTACCGGTTTTTTTATCAAAAAGCACTGAACGAGTTAAAGTTGAGGTGCAGATACGGACCGTAGCAATGGATTTTTGGGCCTCTTTGGAACACGAATTGGTTTATAAGCTTGCCGGTGAAAAATCACATGCGATGATAGCGGAATTAAGGGAGTGCGCAGAGATTATTGCCCAAACCGATGTGCGGATGCAAAAGCTGCACAAAGCCATCCGCGCCGCGCCCGAGAACGGATAACCGGTATGAAAAAAAATTAAGATACTGCAGTATACCGTGCTTATCCTGACGATTGTTCTTTTATTGGTTGGTTCCTTTGCCGGATACCGCGCCGGTTATACGCTTGAGGATATATGGGCGGCGGTATCCGGTTCCGTGCTATACTCCGTTCTTGCCGTGCTTGGATTATATTGCCTTAAAACAATTTTATGGGTTATTCCCATCAACGCGCTATATCTTGGAGCCGGAATTCTCTTCCCCGTGTGGCAAGCTGTACTCATTACATACATCGGTTTGGTGTTCGACTTTACGATTGGCTTTTTTGCGGGAAGACGCATTGGAAAAACCAGCGTGATGGAAGTGCTATACAAAAAAAAGCCGGTCCAGTGGCTGTTTGCTCTGGCCGAGAAAAACCACGCGGTCGGTTGTCTTATGATCCGGATGCTTCCGGGGCCGCCTACAGAAATAACAAATATGTTTTATGGCGCTACAAGCATTCGGTATTTCTATTTTCTGGCGGCTTCGACGCTTGGCATGACGCCGGGAATGCTTCCGATTATTTTTATGGGGAAAGCGGTTTTAACCCCGTTTTCCAAAGAGTTTATAATTCCATTTTTCATTGAGCTTGTTTTTGTGGTTCTTGCTTTCATAATATTTTTTGTTGTCAGAAAAAAAGGTACGGCTGCAGAAAAGGACGGAACGGATAACGATGTGTAAAAAATCAAAAAACAGTGCCAAAAATATCGATGGCGTCCTGCGGCTTGTTATAATTGCTATTGCCGTTATAGCACAGCTTGTTTTGCTTGTTATATTTGTCATCTTTCTGCGACAAAACGCCGTATATTTATATATGGTGCTTGGGATAGCCGGGATTATTGAGGTGCTATCTGTTTCTGAAAAAAACAGAAGCTTGACACACATTGTTCCGTGGCTAATTTTAATCCTGCTTCTCCCCGTATTCGGGTATATCCTCTATTTGCTCTGGGGCAGAAGCGGCACGCATAGCCGCAAAAGCAAAAAAATATACGATATCTTATCTTCGGGGCCTCGGTGGAGAAAGCAATCGCCGGGAGTCGGTGCGTCGTTGGCAGAACAATACCCGATCAAAAAAAGGACCGCCGCCTATTTGCAAAAGGAAGGGTTCCCGATTTACGCGAATACGGACTGCACCTACTTCCCGCTGGGAGAATTGCAGTTTGACGCCCTGCTTTCCGATTTGGAAAAAGCGGAGCGTTATATATTTATGGAGTTTTTTATTGTTTCACAGGGACAATTATGGGATCGCGTACATGAAATTCTTAAATTGAAGGCTGCCCAAGGGGTGGAGGTTCGTTTTTTATACGACGATCTGGGAAGCATTTTTACGCTACCAAAGGATTTTGTTAAAAGCCTGTCAGCGGATAGAATCTCTGCACAGCGCTTTAATCCGGCGCACAAATACCTGTCGCGGCTGTATCTCAATTTTCGCAACCATCAGAAAATCGTGGTCATTGACGGACGAATCGGATATACAGGTGGAACTAATCTGGCGGACGAGTACGCAAATCTGTATGAAAAACATGGGCATTGGAAGGATGCAGCCATCCGTCTGACAGGCGAAGCCGTATGGGGTCTCACAGTCACGTTCCTTCAAATGTGGGAGGCTGAAACAGAACTTCCGGAAGACTATGAGCGATACCATCCCCGGACGGATGTGGCGGGGCACGGATTTTATCAGCCGTTTGACGACGGCCCCGTCAATCACGAGCATAACCCTGCCGAAGCGGTATACCGTCAAACCATTCATTCGGCGCAGAGTTATGTGTGGATTACTACCCCTTATCTTGTTATTGATGAAATTATGATAGATGCCCTAAGCACGGCTGCGGTCGGTGGCGTTGATGTGCGAATCGTTACCCCTAAGATATGGGATCATTGGTATGTGCATATGGTTACCAGATCAAATTATGGGAGACTGCTGGAGTCGGGTGTCCGGATTTATGAGTATACGCCCGGATACATCCATGCGAAAACCATACTCAGCGACGACATCCATGCGGTTACAGGCAGCATTAATATGGATTATAGAAGTTTTTACCTGCACTTTGAAAACGGCGTCAGCATATATGGCGCGCCTGTGCTGCAGGAAATAAAAAGCGATATGCTCGCCATTTTTATGGTATCGGAGGAAATATCGTTAGAGCAATGGGAGAGGCGTCCATATCGCGTGAAAATACTTCAATCGTTTTTGCGTTTGTTTATTCCATTATTGTAGACTTAGGAGGCGCTGATGAAAAAGATTTTATTAATGAAGTTAAATAGGATATTTTTCTTTTTAAACCCATCCTTGACACCACAATGGGACAGCTTGCCGAAGCCATATGCTTTTGACAAAGGCAAAAACTTATGCTATAATTAGGACGTACGTACGACCAATAAAGTAGCAGGAGGTACAACAATGCAGCAGAAGACAGGTAAAGTGAACCCATCGGAGAGAATCCTCTTGACAGCTTTTGAATGCCTTTCCACAAGAGGCTATGCGAATGTGTCTATGCGAAATATAGCCGATGAAGCCGGGGTCGCGTTAAGTCAACTGACGTACTACTATAAAAACAAAGAGAACTTATTCACTGAAGTGATCAATATGATGATGGATCAATACTTAAAAGAGATAAAATCCACTTTGGAATCCACCACCGATGTGAAGGATAAAATTGCGTCCCTCGTAAAGTTCTTTAAGGAACTGATCAGGAATAAGCCCGATCTTTTAAGACTTTTTATTGATTTTACAGCGCAGGCTTTGTGGGTTCCGTCCTTTAGGGAACAGTTGGATAGTCTCTTTAATGATTTGACAGAGATCATTGAGAGGAATCTGCCGATTGACACGATAGTCAACAGAAACTCACTGGGATACTCTCCGAAAAGTATTGCCAAGTTGCTTTTTGGTGCATTATTTGGGACATCCATTCAAATCATTCTCGGCTCTGACCGGGACAGCGCTTTCGAATCTTTAAATTTGGCGGAAAGCTTAATAAATTAAAAAAGGAGTATGTATCATGTCAAACGCATTTGAAAAGTCAATCAACCTGGGGCTGGGACTTCTGCTGTATTCACGGGAAAAAGTAGAAGAGTTTGTGGAGGAACTGGTCGGCAAAGGCGAGGTATCGAAAAAAGACGCCCGTCAATTTGCGTCCGAACTTGTACAGCGAGGCGAAGAGCAACGGGAGGAATTGAAAAAGTTGATCCAAAACGAGGTCGCAAAGGCTTTGGACTTTGCGAATGTAGCAAAAAAGGAAGATATTGTGACAAAGGATGAAATCGCGGAAATCGTAAGGGAACAGGTTCAGCAGACCCTCCGGGAACATGGATATCTTAAAAACGAGGATACAGAGTAAGCGATTATATTGCCGCAAAACCCACAGGCTTGAGAAAGGATGCGGATCAATGAAAGGCGCTTTAACTATATGATGCGATGTTCTTGACGCATCCTTTCCCCTCTGGGGTTGACCAAAAAGGTCCTGCTTCATCCATTCCTACGGATTAAACAGATGGCTTGGCGATGTTGCAGGATTGCAGGATAGGATTGATAGGATGGATTACAAGCATAATCGTGTCAGAAGATACAGGGAGATCATTACCGTTTTTGCAAAGCACGGTTTTGGCCTGTTGCTGGGGCAGCTTGGGCTTCGTTATGCTTTGCGGCGAAAAGATAAGATTTCGGATGCAGATACCGCGCCTGACAATACTGGCGGTTCAACAGGAAAACGGCTGAGACAGGCTTTTGAAGAATTGGGACCGACATTTGTTAAACTGGGACAGCTATTAAGTATAAGACAGGACATGTTGCCGCCAGATGTAATTGAAGAGCTTAAAAAACTGCAGGATTCGGTGCAGCCCTTCCCCTTTGCCGACGTAAAGGCGCTCATTGAAGTTGAATTCAATGACAGTCTGGAAAATATCTATCAAGAATTTGACGAAGAACCTTTGGCCGCGGCGTCCATAGCCCAAGTCCATCATGCAAGACTGATCTCGGGGAAAGAAGTCGCCGTAAAAGTCCAAAGGCCAGGTATTGAAAAAGTCATTGGTCTGGATCTCGATATTCTAAGTGAGATGGCACATTTTTTCGACCACCACACAAAATACGGGGAACTCTATGATTTCAGCGGCATGGTGGATGATTTTCAAAAGACGATCCAAAATGAAATGGATTTTATGAAAGAGGGAGAAAACGCGGATACCTTCTTGCGTAATTTCCGCGAAGACGAAGGCGTCACGGTCCCAAAGATAAAATGGATTTACACGACAAAACGCGTTCTTACCATGGAGTATTTTAGAGGCATTAAGATCAGCGATTTGGAAGCCTTGGATCTGGCGGGTATTGACCGAAGAAAGGCCGCTGAAAGGCTTGCTACGTCCATATGCAATCAGGTGCTCCGAGACGGTTTTTTTCATGCGGATCCGCATCCGGGCAATATTCAGGTTCTGCCAGACGGCACGATCCTGTTTCTTGATTTTGGGATGGTAGGATACTTGAACGAATCCCGTAAAAATATGATCTCTGATTTTTTTATAGGGGTTGCCACCAAAGACAGCGGCATGGTGGTCAGTTCCATTCTTGACATGGACGCCATGGCTCCCCGGGGTAATGTTAAAAGATTTGAAAAAGATATAGATGTAATCATCGAAAAATACCTGACCATGCCTATGAACGAGATAAAGCTTGACGAATTGCTTCATGAGACACTTCATACCGCATATTTGAACCATGTGAGAATACCCCGTGAATTCACTTTGTTAGCCAAAACGCTGGGAACTCTCCAATCGCTGTTGGAAAAACTGGCACCGGAGTTAAACGCTCTTGTCGTCGCGGAGCCAATCGCTAAAAAGCTGATTTATCAGTCGTTTTCGATTGACAAGGCCCGGCACCGGATAAAAAAGAGCCTGTTAAATTACCGGGAGCTGCTCACTGAATTCCCATCCGCCATGCGCAATCTTTTACGCAAAGCGGAAGATGAGGACTTTGCCGTTAAATTTGAAATGAAAGAACTGGACACATTTCAAAAACGATTGGAACGGATTTTCAACAGGATGTCTTTCAGCGTGATATTGCTTGCCGTAAGCATTATCGTCGCCGGTGTTCTGATAAGTTCCGGCATTAGCGCGGATACAAGCGGCGAGATGTACCTTTTCAATATTACCGTATTGAAAATAGGCTTGGCATTGGTTTCTATCATTGTTATAGGGCTTGTAATCTCAATGATCAGGTCGCGCCGCTAAAAATATACAGGCAAAAGGAGTAATACCCATGATTGGTTGGATTATTTCAAAATTAAGAATGGAACCGGATTCCTCTGCTGATATGGAATACTTAAAATGCATATGCGACTTGATAGACCATTCAATGGTCAAGTCCATGAAGTATTATATACAGCACAGTAATATAGACTGCCTGGAGCATAGCCTCTACGTATCGTACAACAGCTATCTTGTGTGCAGGCGGCTGAGGCTTGACTATTGTTCGGCGGCCAGAGGCGGGCTTCTTCATGATTTTTTCCTGTACGACTGGCATGTAAAAGGATCACACAAAGGACTACATGGTTTTATACACCCCCGTATTGCGCTGCAAAACGCAAATAATCAGTTTTACTTGAGTGCGTTGGAACAAAATATTATCTTGAAACATATGTGGCCTCTGACGATCATGCCGCCAAAATATAAAGAGGCTTACATTGTAGACGCAATAGACAAATATTGCGCGTTTATGGAGATTTTTGATTTAGGGGAAAGAAAAAATGTGCGTAGGCTTCAGAGCCTGTTGTGTTATTAGGACGCTTTTCTTAAGGAAAGGAACAGAAAAAGTATGTTTGATATTATTGCGATTCCGCTGGGAACCGTCTTGAAGTTTATATATGATAACATTGCTTTCCAGAATTATGGGATTGCGATCATACTTTTTACTGTAGGAATAAAATCCTTGATGCTTCCATTGACCATAAAGCAGACTCAATCCACCTCGAAAATGGGCGAACTTCAGCCGCAGATGCAGGCGATTCAAAAGAAGTATAAAGACGACAAGGAAAAGCAAAGCGTGGAGCTGACGAAGTTATATCAGGAAAACAAGGTTAGTCCTGCCGGAGGCTGCCTTCCCCTGCTGATACAGCTGCCGGTTATGTTCTCGCTTTATTATGCGATTTCGCAGCCTTTAAAGTATATGGCCGGGAAATCAGCAGAGGAAATCGGACAGCTATATGAAATGATACCGCAGGGGGCTGAAAAGCTTGCGAACATGAAAGACATTAGCATTATTACTTATTTCAGCGGCCATGCCGAACAACTGAAGAGTATATCTCATCTGTTAAAACCGGAAGATCTACTCAATATGAATTTTTTGGGTATCAATCTTGGAGCGATACCTTCCTGGAATCCTATCGACTATATCAATTCCGGCGCGGGCATACACACCTTCCTTCTACTTTTGATTCCGGTATTATCGGCCCTCACATCCTACATATACGCAAAATATTCTATGAAGAACGCATCTGAAAGTGCACCGAAAACTGATGAAAACCAGATGCCACAGATGCAGGCCTTTATGCAAAAGAACATGGCTTTGTTATCGCCCGTAATGAGCGGTGTGATTGCCTTTACCGTACCTTCCGGGCTGGGCCTTTACTGGATTGTTGGGAATGTCTATCAGATCGCGCAGCAAATGTTTATAAACAGATTTGTGCTGAAAAAACGCACCGGCCGGATAAAAAAGGAACCGGCGATACCTTCCACGGAGCATACCGGAGACATATCGTAAGCGAGGCCTCCGATTGCATTATGGATGAAGCCAATACTCGACCCGCGATATTACAACGCAAAATGAAAGGGGATGGACGGCTGATGAAGATAGGGCAGTTTACCGATACCTTGCTGCCAGTGGTGGACGGCGTCGGGCGGGTGGTCAGCAATTACGCCCAGGCCATGGGACGCCTATGCGAAGCCTGTTATGTGATCGCTCCACAGCAGAAGAACTTGTATCAGGGCAGCCTGCCATACGAAATTGTGGATTTTAGCGGCATACCCCTGCCTAAGCTGCAGCAATACCGCGCTGGCCTTCCTGCGCTCGACGCCCATTATCTGAGCCGGATCGCACAGGTCCAGTTGGATATCGCGCATGCGCACAGTCCCTTTATCGCCGGACGTGAGGCGTACCGCATATCGCGCCGTCAGGGTATACCGCTGGTGGGTACTTTCCATTCCAAATACTACGACGACTTTTACCAATATTCACACAGCAGCATGCTCTCCAGTATGGGCAACAGGTTGGTCATCGACTTTTTTTCAAAATGCGACCAAGTATGGGCCGTCAGCAATTCAACCGCCGAGGTACTGCGCAGGTATGGGTTTACCGGCCCTGTAGAGGTTGTGGAAAACGGCACCGACCGCAAGGAGCCGGATATACAGGCCGCGCAGATGGTTGAGGAGAGATTCAACCTCGGGCAGCGGCCACTGCTGCTTTACGTGGGGCAGATGAATTGGAAGAAAAACATCCGCCGCATACTCGAAGTGGTGGATGTATTGATCCGACAAGGCCGGGACATACGGCTGATCATGGCGGGACAAGGCCCGTCCGAACAGGAGATCCGCGCGCTGTCGGCGGCGCTCGGGCTGGAGGACGCGGTGGTCCACGCAGGGCATATTACCGACGTGCGGCTGCTGGACGGATTATATACACGGGCTGATTTGTTTGTATTCCCGTCGCTGTATGATAACGCGCCGATGGTGGTGCGCGAGGCGGCAGCAGTGGGCACGCCATCCCTGCTGACACGCGGGTCCAGTGCTGCCGAGGTGGTACGTGACGGTGAGAACGGCCTTTTAGCCGACGATACTACCGCTGATATGGCAGCATGTATAGCGTGGGCGTTGGACAATCCCGTGAGGCTTCGGGAGATCGGCATGGCCGCCTGGGCAACGATTCCGAAACCTTGGGAGGAGGTCATTACCGAGGTGCTGGCACGCTACGAGGATCTGATACGCACTATGCAACGTAGCAGGCGCTGCAAAACACGCCTACGATTACCGCTTTAACAAATCACATACCTTAAGTGAGGGTTCAAATTTGATTGAGGAGGGGGCATAATGCCTGATTCAAATATAACGAAGCTGGCGCTGGCAGATTCTCTAAAAAAGCTGATGGCGGAAAAAGCCTTCAACAAAATCAGAGTAGACGATATCGTGCGTGGCTGTGGGCTGACTAGGCAGTCATTTTATTACCATTTTAAGGACAAATATGATCTTATGAATTGGATCTATTATACGGAAACCGCCCGCTTTATGGCTTCCTATGACACGCTCAAACATTGGACGGACGGATTAAAGGATTTGTGCTATTATATGCAGCAAAATAAGACATTTTATAAAAATGCGCTCAACACCACAGGGCAGAATTCCTTCCCTGAGTACCTCAATCATTATATTAGTACTGTTTCTATATCAGCAATTGAGAGTATGCTTAATGTGGAATATGATCAGGATAAATGGGATTTTATTGTTTCCTTTTTTGCAACAGCCTTGGTTGCCTTTATCGTTCGCTGGGCCAATAGTGGCATGAAAGACGACCCTGCGGAGTATATTACGAAAATCCGCGGGTTATTTGACGGAAGCATACTCAGTGAGCTGGAAAGACGTAGCCGGGAAAAAAATCGGCCTGCCCAAAATAAGCTTGAATAATTTGTGCAGCGAATGCCGCACAGAAATCGGAGCATGTATTATGAAGAACATGGTCAATTATGTTATGGAAGCGCACCTCTCCTTTGAAAATAGAGAATTGAACGCGGTGGACAGTTTGGTATTATCCCAATTGGCATATCTGAAGTTTGATCATGTCGTACTAGGGTTATCGGAGACTTCATCACCGGTGCCGATCCGGGAAGTCGTCGCTGCGGGGAATCCGGATAGATTATTTCAGGATGTGCGTGAAAGCAAAAGCAATCGGCAGTTGCTCTCTGCGTTTGTCAATAGTCCTCGGTTTCAAGATACAAAGCTGGCTTTCTATGTAAATCAGTTGGATGATAAAACGGAGAAGCAGTTTTCCGCCGTTACCTTCCTGCTGAGCGATGATTCAGCTTATATTGCTTTTCGTGGAACAGATTCAACCTTTATCGGATGGAAAGAGGATTTTAACATGGCGTTCACCAGCCCGATTCCGTCGCAGGAAGAAGGCGTTTTTTACCTGAACACCGTTGCCAATAGGATTCCGGGTAAGTTGAGAATAGGCGGGCACTCCAAAGGTGGAAATATTGCGGTTTATTCGGCCATTCACTGCCGCAAATCAGTTCAGAACAGGATTGAGCAAATATTCAGCCATGATGGCCCTGGATTCAGGGAAGAGGTTCTTCAAAGCGAAGGGTATCGGATTGTGAAAGATCGAATTCATAAGACCCTGCCTCAGTCCTCTATGATCGGAATGCTCCTACACCACCAGGAAAGGTATTCTGTGGTGAAAAACAATCGTATTTGGTTTATGCAACATGACCCTTTTTCGTGGCGGATTGACGCTGGAGATTTTCAGTATATCCCATCAGTCACAAAAAGCGCGATTTATATGAACAAGACGCTAAATCAGTGGGTGAACTTGTTCGATGATCAAAAGCGTGAGTTGTTTGTAAATACTCTATTTCAAATTCTTCAGGCGACAGAGGCTACAACCTTTTATGACCTGACCGGAGATTGGCAAAAAAGAGCGGTTGCTGTACTGGGTGCGATGAGAGGAATCGATGATGAAACAAGAAGATTCTTGTTTCAGACCATACGCTCTCTGTTTATCTTAGCCATGAAAAATATACGGGAGATAGGGTCGGAGAATTTGCAATAAGCAGTTATGCTGAACTATTCACTCTTTATTCGCCGAAGGCAGTTCTTTCATAAAAATCATTATTATTCCAGTTACCAAAACTATTAAAGATATGAACTGAGAGGTTGACAGAATTCCGATGCTACCCCTATAATCGTTTCTAAAGAATTCCATTATGAATCTTCCCGCACTATAAAGAATGAGGTATAAAGCCCCGATCCTCCCTGTTTTTCGATCTTTTCGTGCATATAATAGCAACACTATAGCAATCAGGAAGTCTCCCGCACTTGAGAACAACTGGGTTGGGATAAGCTTAACTCCATTTGGTGCAATGGATGAGTTATGAAATACGATACCAATGGCAGAATCTGTTTCACGTCCATAGCAGCATCCGGCAAGGAAGCAACCAATTCGTCCAAACCCCTGTGCTATCGCTAAGGATGGCACTGCCAGATCAAAGTATTGAAAAAAGGCAATCCTTTTGTGTTTTGAATACACCATTGCGGCGAATATACCGGCAATTACACCTCCATATAGCACAAAACCGCTTCCGAATAAAATGCGCATAGGCTCATTGAGAAACGCATCCATTTCTACTATACAATAAAGCAATTTTGCGCCGATAAATCCGAATACAAGGGCTACAATTCCTAAACCATACACGAAATCTGCATCAAGGCCTCTTTTTTTTGCCCGTTTTCCCGCCAGTACTAAGGCGCACAAGATGCCCACCGCAATCATTAGTCCGTAGCCGTGTATTGATATGGAACCAATTTTCAATACTTCATTATACATGTGATGCTATGTCTTTCTTTGTTTTAACAATATTGCCAGCATAAAAAATCAGCGCCGAAGACGTCACGACCACAGCGATCCAGAGCAGTATCGTATCCAAAGGCACGATCCAATTTGCGAAAAAGTCATGAAAAAAGCTCAAGCTTATAGCAATAATCATCAGCCACTGAGCGATCTTGCCAATTGTCTGGCTTGGAACAACCATCCCTTTTCTTATCAGTAAGGCGCTGCCTATCAGCATCAAAGCTTCCTTAGCTATCACAAAGGATACAGGTATCCAGTTTGCTTGTCCCGATGACGCAAGGCAGACGAGTACCGTTACGCAGAGTAGTTTATCAGCGAGAGGATCCATAATTATTCCGAACTTGGTGATAGTATTGCGCTTTCTGGCGATTTGTCCGTCCAGCCAGTCTGTTAAGCTAGCTACAAGAAACACCGCCAGAGCTACTATGTATTTTTCATTTTTATAAGCAATGATAAATGCAGGGATTAACACAACACGAAAAAGAGTCAGAATATTTGCTAAGTTCCAAATATTCTCACTGTTTCTCTTACAAGTGTTTTGCTCCTTCAATGCGCTCGTTGTTTCTAGCATTTAATAAAACTCCCTAAAAATTCATGAACTGGTGCAAGGCCGCAGGCCTTTAAGTGCTTTCAATGTTTCAAGAAGTGAATTTGTGAGTGCAATTTTTGCTTTTCTATATTCATCATAAGCAATTTCGGGTAAATTGATCTTCATGTAACCATCTCCGGACAAGATGCTCTCACTGATATATCTCATATCTTGAAACCATTCCAACGCAATCAGAGATTGGCCGTTTAGTCCTCGCTCTGCGCATACGAATTCGTATACTGCCGCTTTGCAGCTATCCGAAGTGCCGTCTTCAGGAATATACATTCCGAATGTATTTCCAAGGCTAATCGCGGAGCGAATGTACTCCAATGCGGTTACTTGTTCCATGTTCGCATCATTATAGCCAATATCAAAACCATAAAGGCAGCGATTTTGTTTTAGCAACAGAAACGCTGCTCTATCATTTCTGTTGCGAAAGTCTGAGCCAGATATATGCACAGAAATTATCATATTGTTTGTATCGCCGAGAGCCTTGGCAGTTTGCTCTGAAATCAAGTCTGAGGATACGGCCAGTATGAACAGGCACTCGTCGAAACTTTTTGCGATTTCGCATATGGCAGGAATATCGTTCTTTTTATACGGGCACACGATATAGCTGTAAATTCCCAACTCCCGTCCTTCCGTTATGAAATGCTTCATCTGATCAAAAAGAGGGGCGCTGGAATCGCCAATATCGAAGACCAAAAGCCATGGAAGAGAATCATCGGAAAGTGCTTGACGATTCCGTAGTTTATGCGCCCCGTAAATGAGGCTACTGTACCCCAAATTCATTCCGGCTTTTTTGATTGTGTCATTGTTCACATCGGCGATCATTCTCGCAACCAAAGAATAATAGGCATTCTTTGGATTGGAGATCACTTCTTGAGCGGTATTAAAGAAACGTTTTTGGCTCTCACTTTTTGAAAAGAGCAGGCCCAAATCGATCAAGTTTCTTATGCTGCGCTTTGTGTCACCCCTCATATCGTCCATCGCTTTGGTGACCGCTATATTAATTACCTGCCTGGTCAATCGATGCTGCAATTCCAAATAAATCATCTCCTCACTCGGCGATTTTTAAGGACATTCTCTTCTTTTTCATATTTTACCCTGAAATGAATAGACCCTCTATTGACAAAAACCAACTTTGTCAAAAAGCTTGTCAAACTCAGTTTTTGTCTAATTACTGCATATAAGCCATATGGTAAACTTTTGATAGAAAAAATGATGGAGGTTATGGCTTTATGAACACAATGATCGGTTCGGCAGGGTTGAAGCTGGCATATGCATATCTAAATTCCAACCCCGACAAGAATATCCCGAAGCTTATGGATTGGATGGATCGGCTCGACAGAAAAAACACAATGGAAGGCCAGCGCAAGGCCGTTCGCAAGGTTATCGAGGAAAAGAACAATAACTGGTACAAACTGATTCTGAGTCTGTGGTCGGACATTGATCCGGGAGTACGGAAGGAGTTTTTCAATAATTTCATATTAAATGAAAACTTCGTAGGTTGGCCCATACAGGAAGCAAATAGGACGAAGTATGACTGTAACATTCCATGGGCCATTTTGATGGATCCTACATCCGCTTGCAACCTCAAATGCACGGGTTGCTGGGCTGCTGAATATGACAAAACTTCTTCTTTGAGCTATGAGACGATGGACAGCATCATCGAACAGGGCAAAAAGTTGGGCGTATATTTTTATCTGTACTCTGGCGGAGAGCCTCTTGTCCGAAAGAAGGATATCATTCGGCTTTGCGAAAAGCACAGCGACTGTATGTTTACCGCGTTCACCAACGGCACTCTGATTGACGAGGAGTTTGCCGACGAAATGCTGCGTGTCAAGAACTTCGCGCCTGCCATAAGCATAGAGGGCTTTGAGGAAGCTACAGACTCGCGTCGCGGTAAGGGCACATATAAATCCGTTATTCGCGCCATGGAGATTCTCAAGCGAAAAAAGCTCGTCTTCGGCGCTTCTCTTTGTTATACGCGCTATAATACCGAAGTAATCGGCAGCGAAGAATTCTTTGATTTTATGATCGATCAAGGGGTAAAATTCGCATGGTTTTTCACCTATATGCCGGTGGGTGCGGATGCGGTTCCCGATCTGATGGTAACCGCCGAACAGCGTGAGTTTATGTACCGCCAGATTCGTCATTTCAGAGAGACCAAGCCACTCTTCACTATGGATTTCTGGAACGACGGCGAATATGCGCAAGGTTGTATCGCCGGAGGGCGCAGATATTTGCACATCAACGCGAACGGTGATATTGAACCATGTGCGTTTATTCACTACTCGGATTCCAGTATCCGTGATAAGACGCTTTTTGAGGCGTTGCAATCCCCCTTATTCATGCAGTACCACAAAAACCAGCCGTTTAACGAAAATATGCTAAGGCCCTGCCCGTTGCTTGACAATCCGGGCAGGCTGACCGAAATAATCAAGAAATCTGGTGCGCTTTCTACAGATTACGTTGAACCGGAGGATGTTGAAAACCTGAGTGCTAAATGCGTGCCAACCGCAGAAAAATGGGCTCAGACTGCAGATCGTCTCTGGAGTGAGAGCCATGGTTGCGCTGCTTGTTCGGGGTGTGCGGCTGCTCAGACAGAAGAGCCGAACAACAAGAGTGCATACGCAGCGAGATAATCCCCCAATCCCCTCTGAACAACCGAAGGTGCCGATAAGTGCCTTCGGTTGTTCAAGAGAATGCAAAATATAAGGTGCTGATATGACAATTGCTTTTCAATGGGTTTTATGGTTTGTGGCTTACAGTTTTATGGGGTGGGTATATGAATCTATCATATGTTCCATAGCCCAAAAGAAATTTATTAACCGTGGTTTTCTGAACGGTCCCCTTTGCCCCGTATATGGATTTGGAGCGTTGGTATGCATTCTTTTGCTATATCAAAGAATAGAAGACCCGGTTGCTCTATTTTTCATGGGCATGCTTTTAACCTGTGCAGTGGAGTACGTCACTGCCGTCCTGCTGGAAAAGCTGTTTCAGGCAAAATGGTGGGATTATTCAAATCGTCGGTTCAATCTCAACGGACGCGTTTGTCTTTTAGGCGCGTTGGTTTTCGGCATACTGTCAGTTTTGTTGGTAAAAATTATCCATCCACAAGTTGCGGCATTGACTGCGCAAGTGCCGGAGTGGCTACAAATTGTATTGTCTGTGGCTCTATTGATTTTAATTAGTTTGGATTTGTATGCTACTGTACGCCATCTTCTGCAATTGAACAGCTGGCTTAGAGATATACAAACGGCAATCAATGACTTTTTGAGTAAAAACGTAAAGCGCGCCGGTGAAGTGAAAGACGCGATACTGGATAGATTTGAGGAAAGCGAGTTTTATAACGAACGAATTAAAACTTTGTTCAATTTGAATCGAATCCAGAATATGAGGATTTTTCGAGCGTTCCCGGATTTAAGGTCTTTGAAATATAACGAAGCTTTTCAGAAACTGAAAAAAATCGTATTGGGAGAGAAATGACTAGAGACGGTACGTGCAGCACAATGCTTGGAGGATTACGTTGCAGCGCCTCGGAAAAATGTATCTGAAAGCTTCGACGTCGTAAGTGACTGTAGACAGCCGAAGAAAGTATAAAATTCCCAGCAATTTTATTCCGCGCCTTAAACGGGAGATAATCGACAAGGAGACCGTTTTATGCCTAATGCGTTGATAGAGCGTATACTCATTTCCATACCAGCGCTGGCACTTCTGGTATCCTGCATAGGACTGCATGGGCTGTATGTCAAGATCGTAACGGCGCTGGTAGGCGTGTTGTGCGTCCACGAGATGATGAACGCAGCATCGACGGTGGCGCGGCCAATGCGCGCCGTGGGCTATGGGTTTGCGGTGTTGCTATATCCCGCATATGAGTATGTAGGCGGTCAGACAGGAGTCGCAATACTGTTAACGCTTTGTGTGATGGTGGTGTTCACGGTACTGGTGTTTTCGGGTCGTAGCGCAGTGGACGGACTTTTGACCATGCTTCCAATGATGTATCCTGGACTGTTCCTCGGATCAATGCTGGGTATCATGTGTACGCCTGATCCTCAAAGCTCGCGATTTCTATTAATCATCATGTTTGGCAGTACGATCATCACCGATTCCTTCGCGTATTATGGCGGCTTGCTGTTTGGTCGACACAAGCTTGCGGAGCCGATCAGCCCGATGAAAACGGTGGAGGGTGCGGTGTGCGGAACGGTGTTTGGCACGGCGGGTGTGGTTGTGTTGGGGGTTCTGCTGCAACCGCATTTTGGCATGCAGCTGCCCATATGGTGGTATCTACCGCTGGGATTTGTGTTGTCGGTGCTGGCGCAGGTGGGAGACTTGGCAGCTTCGTCGATGAAGCGCTGGTTTGGCATCAAGGATTTTGGGAGAATTATGGGACCTCACGGCGGCGCGATGGATCGGCTGGACAGCGTGCTGTTCATAGCCCCAGCTATTTTTGCTTTCTATATGATCATAGTGGCGTAAAGGACAGATTGTGGTTTGTGTATATAAACAATTCTGTCGAACCAGTCATCGACCAAAGCGGAGAGTTGGAGGGAAATGATAGGAATGCATATTGTCGTGGTGCTTGACCAATATGATAGCCTGAACAATGGCACAACCGCAACGGCTCGCAGATATGCGGAGGAACTGCGGACACGCGGGCATACCGTCACAGTTTTAGCCAGTGGCATGGCGGAAAATGGTAAAATTTCGGTATCGGAAATGCGAATTCCTTTCTTTCAGCCATTGATTGAGAAGCAGGGTTTTTGTTTTGCGCACCCAAATGACGAGGCGTACTACCAGGCTTTTCAAGGTGCTGATATCATTCACTTTTTTCTGCCAACATGGTTCTGCCGCAGAGGCGAGGAAATCGCGCGGCAGATGAAAATACCAACTTTGGCAGCTTTCCATCTGCAGCCCGAAAATATCACTTACAGCCTCGGACTTGGGAAAAGTAGACGGGCCAATGATGCGTTCTATCGATATTTCTACCACGGCTTTTACAGTCGTTTCCGCTATATCCACTGCCCCAGTGAAATGATTGCCGGGCAGTTGCACCGCCACGGATATGATGCGCAGTGCCGTGTAATATCCAACGGTGTAAGCGAACAATTCAGGCCTCAAGCCGTCTCGCGTCCTCTACCTCTTCAGAATAAATTCATCGTGCTTGTGATAGGCCGCCTATCTGCGGAAAAAAGACAGGACATCGTCATCAAGGCGGTCCGCAGCAGTAAGTATGCCGACAGGATCCAACTTGTTTTTGCGGGCCGCGGGCCAAAGGAAAGGAAGTATAAACGTCTGGGCAAAGGCCTGCCGAATGCGCCTCTGTTTGGATTTTATTCGCAGGAGGAGTTGCTCGGGCTGATCAACGCCTGTGACTTGTATATCCATGCTTCCGATGCGGAAATCGAGGGGATCTCCTGCATGGAGGCCATGGCCTGCGGCTTGGTGCCGGTCATATCCGATTCGGAACTTTCCGCAACGAAATTGTTTGCATTGCATCCAAACAGCCTATTTTGTGCCGGTGATGCGCGGTCGCTGGCCGAAAAGATCGATTACTGGATCGAGTATCCGCAGGAAAGGCAGGAAACGGGCTCGCTCTATGCGCAGCGGGCGAATCAAATGCGGGTCAGTCGCTGTGCCGCTGAAATGGAGGTGCTGTATAAGGATGTCATTGCAGACTATTGGTCCAATGGTTACAAAAAGCCGGAAGAGTCGTCGTTGCGCCGGATGACCCATCCCGACCCGGCGAAGGTCTCTGTTGTGTACTCACAAATTACGCCGATCAAGCAAACGCTGTTTTCAGCTTTCACAAATTTACTGGCATTGCTTCTATACATCATCGATACGGTTTGTTTCGGTCTCAAAGTACGGGGAAAAGAGGCTTTCAAAAAAGTCAAGGGTGGAGCGGTGACGGTCATGAACCATATACATCCGATGGATTGTACCATGGTCAAGCTGGCGGTTTTCCCCCGACGCATCTATTTTACCAGCCTGCGTCGGAATCTGGAGCTTCCGTTTGTCGGCTGGCTTATAAAGCTGTGCGGCGCGTTGCCCCTACCCTTGGATATGAAGGAAATGGTGTGGTTTCAGAAACAGCTCAAGCATGGCATTCACCGGGGAGATTTGGTGCACTACTATCCGGAAGGGTTGCTAATCCGCCATCATGAAGAGTTGCGCGATTTTCATACGGGAGCTTTCTTTACAGCGGTATACAGCGGATGTCCCGTGATTCCCATGGTGATTACTTACCTGTACCCCCGAGGACTTTGGCGTTTGGCAGGAGGGAAACGGAGGATGCTCCTGTCCATAGGCGATCCGCAATACCCAAACGGTGCGCTTTCCCACAAGGAAGCAGTGCAGGAGTTGTCTGAACGCACATGCGAGGCTATGCGGCAGATGATGGAAGAACCAGCATCAGCAGAAGAACTAAGCCCCTCTCTGGTTGTGCGTACGGCCTGCATTCTGCTTCTGGCGGTGCAGTTTCTTCGGTTCTTTGGGATATGCTGATCAATCGCCACAGAGCTGGTAGTCAATAATAAAGGGTGAATATCGCTATGCCTATCGTTGTGAAGCTTGGACCTATACTGAAGCAAAAAAAGATGCCTTTCCATGTGTTTGCTGAAAGTACAGGCATTACAATATCCAATCTTTCTGTCTTAAAATCGAACAGGGCAAAATTGATCCGTTTTTCTTCTTTGGATGCAATATGCAGAACCCTGAACTGTCAGCCTGGAGATATATTAGAGTATATGCCCGCAGAAAAGGTTGCAGACAACGAAATAAGCCAATAGAAAGAAGGTAAGAATATGATTAAAATCACTGCGGACAGCACTTGCGACCTTTCCATTGAAATACTAAACGACTTGAATATCACACTGATGCCTCTCCTTGTGCTTATAGGTGACAAGGAATTTCATGATGGCGTGGACATTACCCCTGCGGAAATATTTAGGTATGTGGAGGTGGAGGGCAAAACCTGCAAAACCGCCGCTGTAAATACATATGAATATGAATGCTTTTTTGACGGGCTTTCGCCGAAATACGAGGCGGTTATTCATATCAGCATTGGTTCGGGTTTTTCCTCGTGTTATCAAAACGCGGCCTTGGCTGCGGAGAATTTTAAGAATGTGTATGTGATCGACTCGCAAAACCTCTCCTCCGGAAGCGGCCATGTGGTTTATGAGGCCGCCCGCATGGCCAAGGATGGAGCAAACGCGGAGGACATCTGCCACAACCTGGAGGAACTTATCCCCAAGGTGGATGCAAGTTTTGTCATTGACCGGCTGGATTATCTGCACAGAGGCGGGCGCTGTTCCGGGTTAGAAGCTATTGGCGCGAAAATGCTGCAGATAAAGCCGTGCATTGAGGTCATCGGCGGGAAAATGGTTGTCGGTAAAAAATACAGGGGCAGTTTTGAGCGCTGCCTCGAACAGTATGTGAAAGATAAGCTGTATATCAAAGAGGACATCGATTATAGCAGGTTATTTATCACGCATCCCATGTGCTCTGTACACATCGTTGAAGAGGTAAAAGAGATGATTCATCAACGTGCCTGTTTTGATGAGATTATTGTAACGCCTGCGGGATGCACGGTATCCTGCCATTGCGGGCCTAACACGCTCGGGATTCTTTTTAAACGCAGAAAAAGAATAGGCCGCATTGGTTGAATTATCAAACCCAAACGGTACTGGAAGAAACATGCTTACTACTGCTTCGGCGAGTAATGGATGATAATATGAAAAACTATCGACTGCTTCGAAACATTGTCTTGATTCTTTTGATCTTGGCTTTAAACGTTGCCATTTATGTTGGATATCGAGGGAGATATTCCTGGGAGGGCATTTGGAATTTTGTATCAGGATCCACGATTACTGTAATTATTGTGATAATAGGACTCTACTGCCTAAAAACAGTCGTATGGATCATTCCGATTTACGTCCTATACATTGGCGCGGGCTTTCTGCTCCCTGTCTGGCCTGCGATTACGGTTACCTATATAGGACTGATACTTGACTTAACCTTAAGTTTTTATTTGGGTAAATACATGGGGAAATTCCGCGTCATGGACGAAATCAAAAAAAGAAAGGCTGGAAAATGGGTACTGGATGCGGCAGATAAAAACAGCAACTTTGCCTGTTTTATCATGCGCCTGCTTCCAGGCCCGCCTACCGAAGTAACCAACATGTTTTTCGGCGCGTTGAACATGCAGTACGGCAAATTCTTGATTTTATCCATTATCGGATTGACGCCAGGTATGCTCCCCGTCATTTTCATGGGAAAAGCCGCTATGAATCCGCTGTCAAAAGAGTTTATTTTGCCCCTGTTCATATCATTGATGATTGCTGTCGGTTCTATACTCATATACTTCTTGTTACTGAAAAAGCGCGATAACCGCAATAAAGTGATATGAACCGCACGGTTTGACCATTTCAGAAGCAAGGTTGTTCCTTGACTCGAAAGATCGCGCCCTATAGGCACAGGCAGGCATGGAGGATGATAAACTTGATAGTGATTGTATTCGTTGTAGCGGGATTAGCAGCCTATTTACTCGGGGGAGTTAACGGTTCAATCATTGTCTCAAAATGTATATACCGAAAAGATATCCGCGATTTTGGTAGCGGCAATCCGGGCCTTACAAATTTTTACCGTGTATTCGGGAAAGTCGGTGTCCCGCTGGTTGTTCTGATTGACATCTCGAAAAATGCAGTTCCTGTCCTCATCGGCGGTTATTTAATTGGGTATGTCAGCGATTATGCAATTTTGGGCCGCGAATTTGCTGGCCTATGCGTGATGATCGGCAATGCTTTTCCGATCAACCATGGATTCCGAGGCGGAAAATGTGTTATGGCAATGGGAACTATCCTATTTTTCATCGATTGGCGCATTGCGTTGGCCGCATGGGGAATGTTCCTCATTCTCTTGCTTCTAACAAAGTATGTTTCGCTTAGTGCTATTATTGGCGTTTTTTCTTATCCGCTCTTGGTCGGCCTACTCGGCCTTGGTGGGATATGGGAGCTTTTAATAGCCATCACAAGCGCAGTTTTTTTGGTCGTCCGGCATCGCGAAAACATAAAGCGGCTTCTCAATGGTATGGAAACGAAATTTTCCATACACCGGCAAAAAGGTTCATGATTGTTAGAACTGTTATTCCCGTAAATACACGGATACGCGATTTGCAATACTCCATGTGTAAAAGCCATTCTATGGCCGAAGGCGGCTTGGGCACAGAAATTTCGTTTCTGCTGTCTGTCCATATAATAATTTACTGGCGGCAGCTTAAAAATTCAGGCTGCCGCCTTACTTTGTCAAGATATATCGGACTATGCATTCTCAAATTTATCACCGATACCTTTCCGATTTGGGATATCGAAATGTGTTCTAGTAGATAAGGAGGTAAAGCAAAAACCGGTCTTTCTCAAAACCGCATAAAGGAGGGGAATTCACATGCCGGATCCCTCCGATAAGGCGGAAAGGCTCTGTGCAATGTTCGATTCATATTGCAAAACCGTGCTCCGCAATGCCAGCAGGAACGAAAAGCGGGCACTTGCAAACCGAATGAAGCGTGAGGCTGTCGTAAATGAGAGCATGCAATATTTATTTGACACAGAGAGCCACGAGGATACATATCCGTCCGAGCAGCTTGTGATTCGGGCGGACAAGTTCTCCTGTGTGATATTCAACGACCTGCTATACCAAGCGCTATTATCGCTGCCAGAGAATCAGCGTATGGTGCTCATGCTGGACTTTTGGTACCACTGGACAGACGAAAAAATCGCGACACATCTCGGAGCTACCCCTCGAACGGTATATAACTTGCGGCAGCGTGCTTTTAAGGCTATCCGAGATACTTTCGAGAAAGGAAACAGTTCATGAAATTAGATTACGACCTAATTTGTAAAGCAACTCAAGGCAATCATCAAGCGTTAAACGATGTTCTGCGTTACTATGATCATTATATAGATGCTTTATGTGCTTATGAAATCAAAGATGAAAACGGTATCGTCCGGAGAGAGATCGACTTAGACATGAAAATAAAACTCCAATTAAAACTTGCTGACGAAATCAAGAAATGGAAGGAGTTGATATAATCATTCGAATTTTTTATTGGTTTTTCGACAGCCTCAGTTTTCCGGTTTGAGGCATCGAGATGTGTTCTAGTAAACAAAAAGAGAAAGTTCAAATATTGGATTTTTAGAGATTGACTTGACAAATTGTAAAAACGTGCGCCTACTTGTCCCTACACGTAAGATGCGTTTGCAGAACATTCCTTACATGTCGACTTTTTGAAAGGAGCACGATCACAATTGAATACTAGACAAGCCGTAATGAGTCTCAACAACAAGCAAAAGGAGGAAACGCTAATGATGCTGATACCAGACCTGTTTTCGTTTGCTTACGTCCCAAGCTGGTATGCACAACTCGACGCATTAGCAGCGTTAGCACTGCCGGAGCCGTGGCGCTTTCGGAATCCCAACTACTTAACCAAGAATCCAGACACCCCTATTTTAGAGCGATACATTCACACGGTTTTCCGAAAACAAGCCATCGATTTTAACAACGAACCTGACCCAAGTCGGCGAGATCAATTCTTTTATATGCGCAACGAGTATTCTTGCTTTCACACCGGATTATTCACGCGACATTATAAAGCCATTTATGCCTGTTTTGATCGCAATAAGAAAAAGGACACTTTACTCGACTGGTATTTTCGGGGATTCTTCGATGAAGTATCACCTTGGATGAAGTACATCGAACCGCTTCCCCAAAAAACTACATACTATATGGCGCAATATGGCGTCAACTACAATCCTGAATGGTCTATCCGAGTTAACGTGGACCACATTTTGGGCGATCCGGAGAATCTGGAACGCATTCCCGACGAGCTTCGCGCAGCTAAAAACCTACCGTTATTGCTGGAAACGGCTGTTGAGCTTGCGCGAAGGAGGGCGGTTGTCGAACCGAGCATCGTATCCCCACAGGGGTATCAGGGCAAGGTGCAGTATTTGTTGCCTATCTGTCTGACGGATATGCAGCAGCCCGACCTTGCCATGACATTGACGATCATGGACGGGTACTACCTGGGCAACACATGCTTGACGCTCGAAATGGCCTACTTAAACGCGCGGTTGCTGGCCAAGCCTGTTTCACAATGGCTGACAGCGCTGACTCAATAACGAAGAAGAGACAGGAGGCGGCAAAATTGCGTTACATTGCTTTTTGCAGTAAAATGCCGCCTTTCCCTGTAACCGTGTTTGAGTAGAAATATATACTACCCAAATATCATTACAGAAAAACGACGGCTTTAAAGTCAAAAAAGCCGCCGTTTTTCTTTTCCAAAAATTAGGTAAGCGGTGGGTGTGTTAAGTGCGCCCATTTGACGGCGGTACCAAGGAGGTAGCGCCGTGTATTGCCTATTTATCCGACAAAAACTGAGCCGATGTAGAAAAATTAGCCACCAAGCGCGGGACATGACAGTGGAGTCATGTCCCGCGCTTTTTTTGTTGCGAAAATGGTCAGTCATTGCCGGATTTAGGCGGCAGCGCTCTCGCGCTCCTCCCCACCTTCCTTTCCCCGAGCTTTCGCGGAAGGAGGTGAGATTGGATGAGCAAGGAGTATTATATCACGCTGAACGGGAAACGGATCCCGGTCACTGAGGAAGTATACTACGCTTTCAAGCGCCCGGCATGGCGGGAGCGTAAACGCAGACAGGTTCGCGCTGAAAACGAGCTGTCGCTGGACGCGCTCGCGGACGCTGGGTTCGAGCTGCCCGACGAAGCGTCGCTGGTAGATGAGATCGTCGCGGACAAGCTGCTGCTGGACATGCTGCTGGAGGCGCTTTCGGACCTGACCGACGATGAACGATTCCTGATCGACGCGCTTTTCTATCAGGAAAAATCCGAACGTATGGTCGCAAAAGAAACCGGCCTATCAAAGACAGGCATCCACAAGCAAAAAGAAAAAATTCTGTCCAAGCTGCGGGATTTACTAAAAATCCGGTGACCACCCGCCCCCTCACTTTCCTTTGGATTGTGAGGGGGTCTTTTTGTTTTCCCCGGATCGGAGGTGAAACCCATGAAGAAAAACGCGCATGCCGCCTTGGCGCAAAGCGAGGAAACGACGGAGGAATTGATCGGCGTCCTGACCGCCATCAGCGTGGTGTCAAGGCGGCTGGCAAGAAAACTGGCACTGCTTGGCAAATCGCCGCCAGCGGAAAGGAGGAACAGTCAAGATGGAGCAGCCAGCCCCGAAGCTACCCATGCCGATCAGAGCCACGCCGTATAAGCATCAGATCGAGGCGTTCAACTTCGTGTGCGGCAAGTTCGGCTTGGTTCCGGCGAATGGGATGGCCTCCTCCGGGGCGGCGCTGCTCATGGAAATGGGAACCGGCAAAACAATCACCAGCATCGCGGTCACGGGCGCCCTTTATCAAGCGGGCAGGCTCCGCAGGGTTCTGGTAGTGGCACCGCTTTCTATACTGGGCGTCTGGGACGAGGAATTCGCCAAGTTCGCTGCTTTCGATTATACGCTGGCGGTACTGACCGGCGCAGGCGCGAAGAAGGCCGACACCCTGCGGCATATGCGGGGTACGCCTCTGCAGGTGGCGGTCATCAATTACGAGAGCGCGTGGCGGCTGGAAAAGGAGCTGCAGGCGTGGAATCCCGACCTCATCATCGCGGACGAGGGACACAAGATCAAGACGCACAACATCGCCGCGTCCAAGGCAATGCATCGGCTGGGCTCGCGGGCGCGGTATAAGCTGCTGCTCACCGGGACGGTTATTACCAACAAGGCCATCGATGTTTATAGCCAGTACAAGTTTCTTAACCCTACGGTCTTTGGGCAGAGCTTCTACGTTTTCAGAAACCGGTATTTTGACATGGTCGGTTACGGCCAGCACACGCCGGTGCTCAAGCGGTCGATGGAGCAGGATTTGATGCGACGCCTCCACAGCATAGCCTTTCGGGCGACGAAAGCCGAATGCCTCGATTTGCCGGAAACCACGGACATCGTGCGCAAGGTCGAGCTGGAACCCGCCGCTATGAAGATTTACAAGGATTTAGTCAAGGACAGCTACGCGGAACTCGGCCAAAGCGAAGTCACCGTCACCAATATCCTCACGCGGCTACTCCGGTTGTCGCAGCTTACGGGCGGCTTCCTCGGCGACGATGCGGGAAACGCACCCCAGCGGATCAGCACCGCCAAGCAGGCGGCATTGGAGGATATCGTCGATGACGTGTTGCAGGAAGGCAAAAAGCTGGTGATTATGGCGCGGTTCATACCGGAGATCAACGCCATCTGCCGGATGCTCGAAAAGAAAGAAATCCGGTATTCGCTGATCATGGGCGGAGTGAAAGACCGGGATTTGCAGGTATCGGCATTCCAGAGCGACCCGGACGTGCAGGCCTTTGTGGGGCAGATTGCGACCGCTGGGTTAGGCGTGACCCTCACCGCCGCCAGCACGATGGTTTTTTACAGCCTGGACTATTCCATGTCCAATTTTGAACAAGCCAAAGCCCGTATCCACAGGGTCGGCCAGAAAGAGAACTGCACCTACATATACCTCACCGCCCAAGGAACGGTAGATGTGCGGGTCATCCGGGCGCTGCGGGATAAGGCCGATTTGGCGCGGATGTTGGTGGACGATTACAGAAACGGGTTTAATCCCTTTTCGGCTGGGAGGTGAAGAAGCAGTGCAATCACAGGATTCCGGAGAAACCGGAAAGCTCGGTGGCGCAATGCCGGACAGCGAGAAAATGTTTGAGCTGGCCGAGCAGCTTCGGATGCTTCGGGAACAAAAGGAAGCAGCCGAGCGGCAGCTTCAGGAGATCAACGCCAAGATCGACGAGACAGATTATCGGCTATCGGAGCTGATGGCCGAATCCGAAACGCAGAATTTCACGCGCGGCGGTGTGATGTTCTATCTGGTTACGAAAACGAGGGCGTCCGCTGTTGCGGGCTGCAAGGAGGAGCTGTTCGCGGCGCTTCGCCGCGAGGGCTACGGCGAGCTGGTGACGGAAACCGTCAACGCCAACTCCCTGTCATCCTTCGTGAAAGAACAGATCGAAGAGAACGAAGATATTTTGCCCGACTGGCTTTCAGGGCTTGTAAACGTCTTTGAAAAGACATCGGTTGGGGTTCGTAAGGCTTCAAAAAAACAACTTTAAGGGAGGATTTCAAAATGGCAAACAAAAAAGAAACGGCGCTCACAGAGCGGCAAAGCGGCGGCTTTCTTCAATTGGCGGACGTAAACATGGCCGCGATGATGGCCGAGGAGCTGGACGGGTTGGACACCAGCTTTGAGAGGATCAAGATTCCCTCCGCTGGCAGCACGGTGTTCGAGATTCCCGGCGAAAACCCCGGCGAGCCGGATACCGTCAAAGAGTTTTCCGGCGTCATCCTGTACCATCACACCCTGCACGCTTACTACAAAACGAAATACAGCGGCGGCAACAACCCGCCCGACTGCGGCAGCTTCGACGGGATCACCGGCGAGGGCGACCCGGGCGGCAACTGCAAAACCTGCCCGTACAACAAATTCGGTTCCGGGGAGAACAACTCCAAGGCGTGTAAAAACCGCCGCCGTATCTTTGTGCTGCGGGAAGGCGAGATTTTTCCGTTGCTGCTTTCCCTCCCCACCGGCAGCCTGAAGGAGTTCACAAAGTACATCAAACGTCTACTGGGCAAGGGTAGAAAATCCAACAGTGTGGTTACGCGCTTTTCGCTGCGCAAGGCCACGAACAGCGGTGGTATCGCCTACTCGCAGGCGCAGTTTGCCATCGACCGCATCCTTACGCCGCAGGAGCACGCACTGCTCGACAAGCTGTCCGAGCAGGTCAAAGCCTACAGCAGACAATTGGCGTTCGACTTCGACAACACGATGGATTCGGAAGATGGAACGGACTTCTCCGAAATTGATCCGGCCACCGGCGAGGTTATCGAACCGCTGAAGTAATGCTCGGCCTGTGCGGGAGCGCGGCGCAGGCCGCCTCCCCGTCACGGGCGGCAAGGAGGAAATTATGGACTATGTATACATAAAAACGCTTGCCGAAATCAAGGCATATCTCAGCGGCGCAGCCCTCGTGGCCTTTGACTTTGAAACCTCGCCCGACGATGCCTTTCGCGGCGAGGAAAAGGCGGCGCTGGATGCGCACAAGGCGCACATCGTCGGCGTCAGCTTCTCCGTGGCCGAAGGCTCGGCGGTATATTTGCCGCTGGCACACCGCGCCGGGGAAAACGCCGCCGATCAGGATGCGCTGTGGCAATGGCTGACCGGATCGTTTTTTCAAAACACCGGAATCATCAAGATCGCGCACAATCTGAGCTTCGAGGCGATGTTCCTTTATGCCCGGGGCACTGTCCTGCAGCTGCCATGCTACGACACAATCGCTGCCGCGCAATTGACGCTTAAAAGCCACACACAGTTTCGGTCGCTTTCTGACAGCGGCTTGAAAACGCTGGTGCCGGAGCTACTCGGCGCGGAGCTGCCTGGCTTCGAGGAGGTCACCGCAGGCCGGTATTTTGATGAATTGGATCCACAGGATGCGGAAACCGTCCGGTACGCCTGCGCGGACTCGGACTATACACTGCGGCTGTATCAACTTTTCAACGGCTGGTTTGACCGGTATCTACCCAAGCATCGCTTCGTTGTGGAGCAGATCGAATCGCCCACGGCGGTTTATTGCGGGTTGATGAAATACAACGGCCTGCCGGTGGATCGAGAGCTGATGACCGCAAAGCAGGAAGAGGCCGAGACGAAGCTCCGGCAGCTCCGGGAGGAAATCGCCTTCATGACCGGTGACGTAAGCATCGGTGCGAATGCCGCGACTTCGGCTTTCAAGAAGTATCTGTATGAAGATTTGAGGCTGCCGGTGTTCAAAACCACGGCCAAGTTTCAAGAGGCTATGGATGATGAGGCGCTGGTGCTGCTGGCGGAGTGGTGCGGGGAGAAGCGCCCGGATTTGGTGCCGCTGTTCAAGCTGGTTCAAGAATATCGTAAATGGGGCAAGCTCAAGTCCACCTACATCGACGGCTATATGGCGCATATCAACAACTCCACCGGCAGAATCCATCCTGATTTATTTCCGCTGGCTACCGAGACGGGGCGCTTCGCGGCGCGTAAACCCAATCTTCAGAACATGCCAAGAGCTGACAGCGACGAAATCGGCGTGCGTAATTTCATCATCGCTCCCGAGGACAAGACGCTGCTTTCGCTGGATTTTTCGCAGATTGAATTGAGGATCGGCGCATTTTACTGTCGTGATGAACGGATGCTGGAAGCCTACCGCACAGGTGGCGACATCCATGCCCAGACCACCTCGGTTATTTACCACATTCCCTTTGAGGAGGCGGCGGACAAAACCGCCGCACATTACAAGGAGCACCGCGCCATTGCCAAGGCGTGCAATTTCGGTGTGTTCTTCGGGCTGTTCCCGAAAGGGCTGCACCGCAACCTGAAATTCAAGGCTGGGCTTCATACGTCCCTGTCGGAATGCGAGCGGATCATCGACAACCTGAAAGCCGGGTACCCCCGCCTCACGCAATGGCAGGAGGAAGTTAAAAAGCGGGCGGCATTTCGCAAATATACGGAAACGTGGCTGGGCAGGCGGCGTTACCTGCCGGGCATCACTTCGCAGGATTGGGGCAAAAAGTCCTTCGCTGAGCGGTGCGCGCTGAACACACCTATTCAGGGTACGGCGGCGGACATCCTCAAGCTGGCAATTGGCCGCATCGTCGCCGGATTGCCGGAACGCATGTGGCTGCGGCCCCTGCTGCAAATCCACGACGAGCTGGTATTCGAGCTGCCCCACGACAAGGTGCCGGAGGCGGCGATCTTTATCAAGGCTTGCATGGAAAAGCAGCCTTTCAAGGAATGCGACGTTCCGATTGTGGCTGAAGCTGCGGTCGGCGTGCGCTTCGGCGAACTAAAAGAATTGGAGGTATAAGAATATGAAAACAGGCAGAAATTTGCAGGATTTGGCTCGGGAGCTTGACCGACAGCGCGAGGCCAAGCGCGATTTTATCGTAACCTCGGATGCCATGATGCTGGAGGACAGCGCGGAGCTGTTCAGCCTCCACCGCCCGCTTCCAAGCGGAATGCGCGAGGTTACACCGTACAGCATGACGGAGCTGTTTCACAGGCAGCTCGGCGCTTCGCTGGGCATCCCCGCCAAGTATTACGACAAGATGCGTGGCGAGTATCCGGAGCTTCTCGCACAGAATGTCAACGGCTGGTTCAGGCAAGCGCCGTCGAAACATACGATTCGGACTCTGGACGGGACGGCCAGAGCGTTTTTGAGCGATCGGTACCGTAGGATCGACAATTACGCAATCGCCAAGGCGACACTGCCGGTCATCGGCGAGATGCCCGACGCGCAGGTCATCAGTTGCGAGATCACGGAAACGAGGATGTACATCAAGGTAGTCAATCCCCGGCTTGAGGCCGAGGTGCAAACGGGCGATATCGTACAGGCCGGGATCATCATATCCAACTCGGAGGTCGGGCTTGGCAGCGTATCCGTCATGCCACTGGCTTACCGACTGGTGTGCCTGAATGGCATGATCGTAAATGATCTCGGGCAGCGGAAATATCACGCTGGCCGTGAGCTGGAAGAATCATGGGAGCTGTACAGCGATGAAACGCTGCAGGCCGAAGATAACGCCTTCATGTTGAAATTGGCCGATATCGTGCGAGCCGCCGTCGATGAGGCGCGGTTTACGTCGGTGGTCGATAAGCTGCGGGAGGCCGTCGATATCAGGATCACCGCGTCGGTACCGCAGGTGGTGGAGCTGACCGCCAAACAGTACGGCCTGACTCAGTCCGAGGGAAACGACGTGCTGCAGCATCTGATCAGCGGCGGCGACCTGTCGCGCTACGGCTTATCCAACGCTGTTACCCGCGCGTCGCAGGACGTGCAGGATTATGACCGCGCCACGGCTCTCGAAGGCGTAGGCTGGCAGATCGCCGTCATGCCCCGGGAGGTCTGGGCGGTCATCAACGAGGCGTGAGGCTATGAGCGTAAGCAAATACAATCACGAGCGATATTATGATCCCACGCCTTATGCGGCGCTGATGGCCATTGAACGGGAAGAAAAAGAAAACAGGCGCAGACCGCTGGTGTTCATCTGCTCCCCATTTGCGGGGGACGTGGAACGGAACCTGCAAAACGCCCGGTTGTATTGCAAGTATGCGGTGGAGCAAGGCGCGATCCCCCTCGCGCCCCACTTGCTCTATCCTCAGTTTTTAGACGACCGGGACAAGGCGCAGTGCAGCCTCGGGATTTCCTTCGGACTGGTGCTTTTGGGGAAATGCGATGAACTTTGGGTGTTCGGTAGCACGATCACCAAAGGTATGAGGGTGGAAATTGAACGGGCGCAGGCGCGAGGGATCAAAATTCGATTCTTTATCAATCAAGGCAAGGAGGCGGTGACGTGAAAGCATTGGATATACCGCTTGAAGAGTTTCTGCGCCCCTTTTTCGACGCAGGCGAAACGGTATGCCTACGCATTTTTGATGACCGAAAGACCAGCTCGTTTCGTGGCTCGAAGCTGGAATGCGAGGCCGGAAAGATCGCCGCGATGGCAGATATTCTCCAAAAGCACAACCAACAGAATCGCGGCATTTATTTCGTGGTCAACTATGGCGGCCATGAAGATGCCGATATCACCCGCATCAATGCACAATTTGTGGAGTGCGACGAGCTGTCCATCGAGGAGCAGGTGGCGCAGGTTGAGGCGTTTTCCATCGAACCATCGCTGATTGTAAAAACAAAAAAATCCCTTCACGTTTACTGGTTGATGAAGGATGCGAAGGTCGCGGATTTTCGCAGAGTACAAAAACGGTTGATCGCCCGATTCCAAGGCGACCCGGCCTGCATCAACGAAAGTCGCGTGTTCCGGCTACCCGGGTTTTATCACTGCAAGGGCGATCCGGTTATGGTGGAGTGCATCAAATTCAATCCTGAGTTGCGCTACACACAGGCCGAATTGGAAGCAGTGTTGCCCGAGGTGCCGGACGATCCGGTGATCAAAACACCCGCACCTAAGGGCACTCGCAAGGGACTGGCTCTGGTGATCAAGCGGTGTCTTTTTGCGCAGCACTGTAAGGACAATGCCAAGTCCCTCTCCGAGCACGACTGGTATGCGATGATCACGAATCTTGCGGTGTTCGAAGGAGGCAATCGCGTCATTCATGCACTATCCAAGGCGTATCCGGGTTATGACCGCAAAGAAACGCAGGATAAAATCCAGCACTTTCTGGAGAGTGGGACGAAGCCCATCACCTGCCGGACGATTGCCGAGAAGGGCTTCGTCTGCCCGAAGATGGAGGACGGAAGTTGCGGTTGTAAGGCTCCCGCCGCCCTCTGCTATAAACCCCTTGCCGTTGAGGATCTGCGTGTGTTTCTTTCGGAGCTTGAGGTCAGGAAGTCTGCAGTGGACGATATGCAGACCGCGCAGGAATTTGTCCGTGATTTCCTATACAACGTGGATTCGGTTGTTGCGGGGACATTCATCGAATACGAGTTGAAGGAGCATTTCGGCCTGAAAACCAGCGCGGTCAAGCCACTGGTGGCGCAGCAGAAGGAGCTATACAAGGCATACCGCGACAGCAAGGATACGAAGCGCGAAACCTCCGGCGAGGAACTGCCTGACTGGTATGAGGTGACGGACCGGGGTCTGCGGTTCGTTTCTGGCCTACTGGCCAATCACATGGCCAAAAACGTGGACGCCTTTTACGGTGCGGAGAGCTATTACCTCTATGAGGGCGGAGTGTATAAAGCCGCGTCGGATTTGCAGGCTGCAGCCAAAGTGCGCGAGCATCTGATCGACCGATACGCGACCATGTCGGGCATCAACGACACCGAGGGTCAGTGGCGCATGCTCATCTATAAGCCGATCCGAGAGATTAACTGCAATCCGTTTATCATCAATACGGCAAACGGCCTGTACAACGTCCTTGACGGCAGCTTCAAACCGCACACATCGGAGTATTACTCAACGGTGCAGCTCAAAGCGGCGTACAGGGAGAACGCTGGATGCCCGCGGTTCATGAAATTTATAAGAAGTGTACTGGAGGAACCAGAAATTTACCTGTTGCAGGAGATATTCGGGTATTTTCTGATTCCAATCAACAAGGCGCAGAAGAGCTTCATGCTGGTGGGAGCGCCCAACGCGGGCAAATCGACGCTGCTGTCCATCGTTCAGGAGATCCTCCTGGGCAGCGAAAACGTGAGTAATGTCCCGTGGCAATCGCTCTCCGACCGGTTCAAAACCGCAGAGCTATTCGGTCGGTTGGCAAACATTTTTGCCGACCTGCCTTCAAAGAGTGTGGATGACAACGGAATCTTTAAGGCGCTCACCGGCGAGGACTACATCACCGCCGAACGTAAAAACAAGAATCCTTTCAGCTTCAAGCCTTATGCCCGGTTGCTGTTTTCCTGTAACGAGATACCCCGCAATTATGGCGACCGCAGCGAGGGATTTTACCGCAGACTTATCATCATCCGCTTTGCGAATGCGGTGCCGCCTGAGAAGCGCGATCCCAACCTGCTGGATAAGCTGACCGTGGAGCGAGACGGGATTTTCATGTGGGCACTGACGGGGTTAAAAAGGCTCATGGCCAACAGCTACCTGTTTTCCGAAACCGACGCGACCCGCGCCGAACTGCAGCGATACAAGGTGGAAAGCAACAGTGCACTTTCCTTCATTGAGGAATGCTGCGTGCTCGACGCAAAAGCGGAATGCGTCCGCGAGGAGCTGTTCCAGCAATATCGGGAATATTGCCACAAAAACGGCCTGAAGCCCCTGTCGCAGGCCAACTTCAACAAGGACGTGGAAGCCATCGGCAACACCATCGAAAAAGCGGTCGACAAGCTGGGCAAACGCCGCATATGGCGGGGATTGCGATTCCATGAGTAGTTTTTTGACGGTTTTGACAGGCATTTGACAGGTTCGGCGAGGCGAAAACCCCTACTACATAAGGCATTTGACAGGTTTGACGGGTTTTTTATATTTCTTACGTTAAAGACCAGAATGCTATATGTAGTAAGAATTTTATAATACATTATAAAAGCTGAGGATTTCCTGTCAAACCTGTCAAAAACGCGAGGTGCGTTATGGCAGAAAAGGACATCACAAACGCGATTCTGCGTTATCTAAAGACTGTGCCTTGCTGTTTTGCTTGGAAAGAGCACGGCGGCATGTATGGCACAGCCGGTTTGCCGGACATCATCTGCTGCATCAAAGGTCGGTTCGTCGCCTTTGAGGTAAAAACACCGTCCGGCAAGCTGACAAAGCTGCAAGAAGCCACGATTCGGAAAATCAGAGCTGCCAAGGGCGAAGCCTTCAAAGTGACAAGTGTCGAGGATGCCAAATCCATTCTTGATACCTTGGAGGTGCCAGCTCATGACGATAGCTTGGATATATTTAGATAAAAAGGCGGCAGCCATCGACGCCTTGAAGGATTACTCTACCATGGAGTACATTCTTCAGAACCACTCCGATATTTTGGAGGAGATGACGGAAAAACTGACGGCAGTGCGATCTTCCGCTCCCACAGGTATGCCGAGGATAAAAAATCCAAAGGCAGGTGAAGCGCGTTTGGCAGCTACGCTGGATGAGATCGACGTCCTTAAGGAGCGATATCGTAGGGCACTGGAGTACATGGAGTGGTTCCAGCCCGCATGGGAGGCTTTGAGCGAGGACGAGCGGTTCGTCTTATCGGAGTTTTATCACAACGATGATTCTCGGCAGACCGATGCGATTGGAAGTGTATGCGAGCGGTTCAGCATTGAGCGCTCATCTGCTTATAACAAAAAGAACCGGGCGCTGGCCCGATTGGCCCTTCTGCTGTACGGAAAGTGAGTAATTTCGTGGACGACTTTTGCGTTTTGATGTGCTATACTGATACCATCAAAATTTGCAAACAAAAGCCTTCGGAGCACAACCGCTCTGAGGGCTTTTTTGTTGGCACACTTTGCACTAAACGCTCGCCTACACTTTGGGGGAATTGCCTCCGCAGAAATGTCTTGCCTTTAAGCGGTTATCGAGCGATCATGTGTCTGCAAGGAAGGAGGCGTTTTTATGGGGGGAAAATTCTACTGCCCCACGCAGATATGCCTGTTTGAAACACTTGTGGACATAAAGGATTGTTTTCAAAATGGCGAGGATTTGGAAGATTTATTTTGCGAGCATCAACTGAGCGGTGCTGAAGAGGCGGGATATTTTCAAGCAATTATCCGCGAATGGAACCGCAGGCACGATTCGGCTGCATATCGGCTGGACATTTCCGAAGATACCCAACTGGATGGGATTCGGGAAGGTGTGTGCTCCATGGTGCTGCGTGACAATGGTCTGATCGAGTATGAGCTGGATTGCGAGGCATCCTGCTCGAACGAAGAAGCCTGTGAACAATTGGCGGCTGTTATAGGCGAAAACGCGGACCCGTTCATTCTGGATTTCATTTTGGATGACGGCAGGCAGTTATATATTGCCCCCACCACCCATCATTGGTGCGGCGGGTTTACCTTAGTCCGGGACTACTGACCTTCTCGAAAGTGAGTAAAATCGTGGACGACTTTTGCGTTTCCGCGTGCTATACTGATATCATCAAAATTGCATAACAACAAAGAAGCCTTCGGAACAACCGTTCTGAGGGCTTTTGTTTTGCCCGGGAGGTGGCCGTGTGCCAAGAAAACCCAAACGGCCATGCAGCTATCCGGGCTGCCCGGAGCTGACGGATGGCCGGTATTGTGAAAAGCATCAGAAGGAAATCGACGCGCGATATAACCGGTATGAACGCGACCCGGCCACCCGCAAGCGGTATGGCCGGACGTGGCGGCGAATCCGTGACCGATATATTGCGGCGCACCCGTTATGTGAGCGGTGCCGCAAGGCCGGTAAGTTGACGCCCGCCGAAGAGGTTCACCATATCATCCCTTTATCCAAGGGCGGCACCCATGACGAAAGCAACCTCATGAGTTTGTGTACGTCGTGCCACTCCGAAATCACCGCGCGCGAAGGTGGCCGCTGGGGTTAAGGAAAAGGCGAACCCGAAGGTTATCTACCTTCGGGTTGCAGCAGTTCGTATGTGCCATCCGGCAGTTCGCCCGCATATAAGCAATCCGGCCAGCGGAACAGCCATTCTTTGGGTGTGGGCTGTTCGTACCACAAAGACCCACCGTCGCACATGCTTTGGATAATTCTTTCCTTTGCATCTTCATCGTCATCGTCAATGGCGACCGACTGGAAGAAGCGGACATAACGGGATAGATCATTCGACATAACGTTTGCCTCCTTTCGCTTGATGCTAATGGCCTGTAGTATATATCTGGTTTCACCACATAGCAAGGGTGTAAATACCACAATCACCCGGGCTTTTCTTCTGCGTTTGTGTGTTGGCCGCCGGGGTTGACGATTGCTGTAAATAACTCAAATTGGCCGGTCCTTCTTTGGTGGGTAATCGTATTGCTAATTGCGGCGACCAGAGGTATCATGTCCCCCACAATAATGAAAGGGGTTATTGACACATGAAAACAAAACAAATATGGGAGCGCGCAAATGAGCATCGGGAGTTGATCCGCTCGCTTTATCGTGCGCTCTGTGAGGGTGAGGACATCAACGGGATGATGAATCAACTGAAACAATTGATTCCCTGCCTGTTCGGTGTCGATGCTGACCGGCGCGCTTTGGTGTTTCGTTCGATTGACGATGGCTTGGTTGCCTTGCTTGTGAAGGAAGAAGGCGACACGCTGGTGCTGGCACTGGCGACGACAGATATTGAGTTGAACTAAGTCTATCGGCGAACACAAGAAAAAGGACGCGAGAGATTGTCTCGTGTCTTTTTTTTTATCTCGGGGAGGGGCGGTCTGAATCTCCACAACCTTTTCACGGTGCAACGGGCGTGGGGTCACGCGCGAAAAATCGCGGTTTCAAACAGGGTATATACCCCTAAAAAATTACAGAAGTGAGGTAAATCCATGAATTTAACAAGGAATCTCAAATATCCCAAACCAAAAGAAGATAAGACAAAGGGAAGCTACATGTCGGGAGCCGATGTGATTGAAGTTCAGAAACTTCTTGTAAGTGCTGGATTTAACGTCGGGAAATCTGGCATTGATGGCTATTACGGCCCGGATACAAAAGCCGCCGTTATCGCGTTTCAGCAAAGGCATAAGGACGAGAATGGAAAACCATTAGAAGTGGATGGTGTTGTTGGCTCTCACACTTGGTGGTCTTTACATAATTTTGTACCCGCGCAGCCTGTAAGCCAAAAGAAAGCTGATTTTTGCGCCCATGCTGCTTCGAAGGTCGGATGCCTTTATGTTTCGGGAGGTCAGGGGCAGCAAGGAACGCCCGAACTTATCAGAAAACTCGAAAAAGACGATGGAAATTATAAACGGGCGATGGCTCAATATAATCTCCATGTTCAAAAGGGTTTGCCTCTTACAATTTATGATTGCAGTGGTCTGGTAATGGAATATCTCCAAAACGAGCAGCATCTTGTCGCTACCGATAAAACCGCGAACGGGATATACTTCGACCTCTGTGCCCTCATTGATCGTCAAAGCCTGCGGGCAGGCGATCTGGTCTTTATCAAAGATAAAAAGGGGCCTCTGCATCTTCATCATGTCGGGATTTATATGGGTGACGGGACGGTGGTGCAGGCAAAAGGCCGCGATTATGGAGTTGTCCGCACGCCAATTGGCGCGGATGGGTGGACTAATTTTGGCCGACTGAAGTGCTTGGAATAAACCCTGCTTTCGGGAAAGTGAGGTGATGTGCATGGCCAAGGACGGTACCAACCGGGGCGGGGCGCGCATCGGTTCTGGGCAAAAGAAAAAGCCGCTGGCGGATAAAATTCTGGAGGGCAATCCGGGCAGACGTCCGTTGACGGTCATTGAGTTCAAGGACACGGCGGATTTGGAAGGCCAGACTATGCCGCCGCCCCGCGAATATCTTGGCGCGAAACAGAAAAGCGGAAAAACCACGCTGGCGGTGGAGATATATGAAAAGACATGGCAATGGCTGTATGAACGCCGGTGTGCCCATTTAATCCCCGCGCAGCTTCTGGAGCAATACGCCATGAGCGTATCGCGGTGGATCCAGTGTGAGGAATGCGTCACCGAGTTCGGGTTCCTCGCCAAGCATCCGACCACCGGCAACGCGATTCCGTCGCCCTATGTGGCCATGTCGCAGTCGTTTATGAAGCAAGCCAACGGCTTATGGTTTCAGATTTATCAGGTCGTGAAGGAAAACAACGCGGCGGATTATAAAGGCGCGACGCCCCACGACGATGCGATGGAACGCCTGCTCACGGCGCGGAGGGGTGGCTGATGGAACTTTGGCAATTGCATCAGTTTCAAAGCCTGCCGCTAGAAGCCAAGATTGCAAAGAGCAAGCTGCGCATCCGTGAGTGGATGGATCATTTTGGTGGCGATGTGTACGTCAGCTTTTCAGGCGGCAAGGACTCGACGGTACTGCTCGACTTGGTGCGTTCGGAGTATCCGGGCGTGCCCGCTGTCTTTTCAGATACCGGCTTGGAGTTTCCCGAGATCAGAGAATTTGTTAAAACCGTTCCCGATGTGACGTGGGTCAAACCGGACATGACGTTTCGGCAGGTTATTGAAAAGCACGGGTATCCGGTGATCAGCAAAGAACAGAGCGATTGGATATATCGTGTTCGCTGCGGTAATCCGCAGGTGTACCAGAAGAACGTCCTCGGGATCAGGCCGGACGGCAGAGAGACGCGCTTTCACATTTCGGAAAAGTGGCGGTATCTGCTGGATGCGCCCTTTCAGATCGGCGCAGGCTGCTGTGCGGAAATGAAAAAGAAGCCGTTAGACCGCTATGCCAAAGAAACCGGGCGTGTTCCCATCCTCGGCACGATGGCCTGCGAAAGCGCCCTCCGGCTTCAAAAGTGGCTGCTCCACGGCTGCAACGCCTTTGACAATAAAAAGCCTGTTTCCATGCCGCTCTCGTTCTGGCTGGAGGAGGACATCTGGGAATACATCCACCGGTTCAACGTCCCATATTGCAAGATTTACGATATGGGGTACATCCGGACGGGATGTATTTTTTGTATGTATGGCGTCCATTTGGAGCCGGAGCCGAATCGGTTCCAGCGCCTTCAAAAGACGCATCCGAAGCTGTGGCGGTATTGCATGAAAGAATGGGACGCCGGGGGCTTGGGGTTGCGGTCGGTGCTGGAGTACATCGGCGTGCCCTACGAAAACTTTTTGCTATGAGGTAATGGACATGAACATACAAAAAATCAAAGCCGAGCTGTTAAGCCCTTCAGCATACAACCCCCGTAAGGACTTAAAGCCCGAGGATAAAGAATATCAGAAGCTCAAGCGTTCCATTGAGGAGTTTGGGTATGTCGAGCCTGTCATTTGGAATAAGACCACAGGCAATGTGGTCGGCGGTCATCAGCGGCTCAAGGTCCTTTTAGACTTGGGACATGCAGAAATCGACTGCGTGGTGGTTGAGCTTGACCTGCAGCGGGAAAAGGCGCTCAATATTGCCCTCAACAAAATTCAGGGCGAATGGGATGAAACCAAGTTGGCCGAATTGATGGCCGACCTCGACGCAGGCGCATTCGACGTATCCCTCACCGGCTTCGACGCTTCGGAGATCGACGAACTGCTCAACCGCTTTTATTCCAAGGAAGCGGTGCAGGACGATTTCGATGTGGACAAGGAAAAGGAGCGCATCGAGAGCGAAGGCGCAGTTACCCAGCCAGGGGATATCTGGCTGTTGGGGAAGCACCGCCTTATGTGCGGGGATTCTACCAACGAGGTTGATTTTGAAAAGCTGATGGACGGCGGCCATGCGCAATGCGCCGTTACTTCGCCACCCTATGGCGTGGGCAAGGAATATGAAAAGGCAGGCATCGAGCCGTGGTTTGAAACCATCAAACCAGTGATAAAAAATCTGTGCAGGCACGCGGATATCGTCTGCTGGAACCTGGGCGACCTT
>Ga0255345_1001113_pt1 | contig 40964 bp, 23 predicted proteins | sample wastewater_treat_6_FD_192415 | JGI IMG/M metagenome (GOLD analysis project Ga0255345, IMG submission 192415) | Wastewater microbial communities from Lulu Island WWTP, Vancouver, Canada - plant20 | ecosystem: Engineered > WWTP > Wastewater > Unclassified | place: Canada: Vancouver, British...
CGGCAGTGTCCAAATTCTGACCTCTGCCTTCTACCCTCTGGCTTCTTCCCAGTACGGCAACCCGTACACCTTTACGGGGCGGGAACTGGATACGATGGACAACAACACGCTGCACCTGATGTACTACCGCGCCCGCACCTACGACCCCCAAACGGGAAGGTTTATGCAGTGCGACCCGTTGGGCATCCATCCGGCCGGCGATGCCGTCAACCCGTTCAATCCAACAAGGCAATATGAAGATGGGATGAATGGGTATGAGTATGGGCAATCGAATCCTGTTCTTAACAGAGACCTGTGTGGGGATTGGCATCAGAAGTTCCGAGGCAAGTCTGCTGCAAAATTAAAAGAAAGGAAATCGTGCCCGTAGTCAACTATTATACCAATACAGTCTGGCCGGGGATTCGGACGATCTGCACACAGGAAACTATTTCGTCCCGAGGGGCCGGTCCGGGTGCTGCCTGCCAGTGCCATTATAAGAATCCCCGGGATAAAGATGTTGGATTAGAGCCATATCCCGCAACAGGGGATTCTATGGGATACCCCGAATGGTCTTGGTGGACTTTGGCTTCATTTCAAACCAGTTGTGATAATGCGAGTGTTCTTAAATCAGTTCTTAATAAGAGTTCATGGGACTATTCCATATCTATATGTTCAGGGGATGACAATTGTTTCCAGTATGCTTTACCGATGTTTATATCGCTTGCAGGTATGTGTCCTTAGGAGTATGCTGTGCTGTTTCCGAGAAAAATCAAAGTGTATGCAACGGTTATTTTAATCGTTTTAATTTTTGTTTGCAGCATATTGTTATCTGATTTTTATGTAGGACTCCATCGGAAACAATTGAAACTTCATGAAGAGGAAGTTAAGCATCTGTCCGACCCCAATGATTTGGGTCTATGCCCCTGAAACTGGGCCGTTGGCAAGGTTAGGATTTCCCTGTAACTCCAGTCTACAATTCCAGGAGAAATCGAATGAAAAAGAGGCGGTTTACGGAAGAGCAGATTGTGCGGATGCTGCGGACGACGGCCAGTGGCGGCGGTACGGAAAGCGACGGACGGATGTTTGTGTTCGGCAATACTATTGATGGGGTGCTGATAATGGGCTATCGCCTCGGGGCGGCTTGGGTAAACTTCTGCTGCGGGCATGACTCCTTGGACAGGTCGGCGGTGATGTTCTATGCCGGCGGCGGGGAATAAGGCGAGGGATTCGCTCTGAAAGCGTTCTTTTTCTATCTTGACATTGGGCGGGGGCTCCTTATATATTGATTCTGTGCTCCGCGTGGCCGAGTTGGGAAGCGTTGTTCTTTGAAAAGTGAAATGAAAGAGGGTCGGATGTTCTCTACGGGGGGCAGAAGGCCTTCGGGACCCTTGCGGCGGCCGGGGCAGCGGCGGTTTCCAAATCATCATTTTGCCGGCATCATTGTTTTATTATTCAAAAAGGAGGTCATGCGATAGAATACGGTAAAGAATTTATCACCTTTTTTTTTTGCGCAGGCCAGCATCCAATGAAACATAGCCATTCAGAACGATCCATCAAACATAAAGAAATTTACGACAAGCTCTGTAATGATATTATCAAGGGAGTTTACAAGCCGGGCGAAAAACTCCCGACCGAAAATGAGCTTGTGGAAATGTTCAATGCTTCCCGTCCTACCATCGGCAGGGCGATGCGGGACCTGCAGCAAAAAGGGCTGATTGTCCGCAGGCAGGGTCAGGGCACCTTTGTGAAGCAGAGCACAAAGCCCAGCAATCAGACGCTGGGGCTTCTGGTTCATTGGCAGATGCGGCCGGTTCAAACAACCAGCAGCACCATCTTCGGGATTATGATACCGGAATTGCTTAAAAATGCCAGTCAGGCCGGCTATTCGCTTTTGTTAAATGATATTCCTGTCAACAATGATTTGAATTATATTGAACGGGCTCAGGCCATTTGCAAACGGCTGCTCAGTTCTCATGTGGCGGGGGTCTTTTTTACCCCTCTTGAATTATCGAGCAATAATTCTCTGAACGAAAGCATTGCCGAACAGTTCAATAAGGCGGGGATTGCGCTGGTTCTGCTGGATCGGGATTTGACGGACAGTCACCACCGCAGTCAATTTGATATTGTGGGAATCAATAACCGGCAGGCCTCTTTGATTCTGACCAGTCATCTGATTGAACTGGGGTGCAGGAAGATTGATTTTGTGTGCGGAACGGCCATGACAACGGCCATTGAAGATCGATATGACGGATATCGCCTGGCGCTCGAAGAACATCAAATCCAGCCGGAGAAGCAGCGTCTGCACCAGTTTGACAGCCGGAGTCTGCTCAGCAAGCCCGCCTGTCCGGAAAGGGAAAGACTTCTGGATTTGGTGAGAGGGGCGAAAACGGAGGCGTTTGTCTGTGTAAATGATACAACGGCGGCGGACTTAATTGCCTGCTTTCACTCGGAAGGCATCCGGGTGCCGCAGGATGTGCGTGTGGTAGGTTTTGACGATTTGCCAATCAATGAAAGTCTGCCGGTGTCTCTGACTACGATTCGGCAGAATCCTGCGGCCTTGGCGTATGAGGCCATCCGGACGATGGTGGATCGGATTCATCATCCTGACATACCGGCCCGGCATATCATGGTGAGTACGGAGTTAATCATTCGGGAATCGTGCGGAAGCCGCTTAAAAAAATAGGATTGGATTTGCGGGCGGTCTGGTTTGGGATTGGCCGGGCGATTTAAGGAGACAGCGGGGCGAGGGGGGATTGGCGTGTGTTTTCCGGCTCTGGGGGCTGTTTTGATTGGAAGAGGGGGGCTTTGGGGAGCGGTTTCCCGGGGGAAGGGATGGGCAGGATGGCTCATCCGTCACCATTCGGTTCAATCCAAAGCCGTGGGAAATCAGCAGGAACCGACTTGATTTTTATTGGTTGTCGTCGGTTTGGCCGGTTGTCTGGATGACTTTTTGGATAGTGCCGTCCTCGTTGTAATATAACTTGTCCACGCAAATGGATCTCAGCCAGTCATGGCCGGACAGGGCGCTATTGTGATAAAAGGCGTACCACTGGCCTTTGTATTCCACAATCGAACCATGGTTGGTATAGCTGTCCGTCGGGTCCATGCAGATGTCCTGATATTTCCACGGACCGAGGGGATTGTCACTGGCGGCATAGCACAGCCGGTTATGTTTTCCGTTTTCATCATGATTGTCCGAGTAGGATAAGTAATAAATACCCTTTCTCTTGTGCACCCATGCGGCCTCGTGGAAATCTACCAGCCCTTGCATTTCCTTCATTTCGCCGTCGATTTCCATCATGTTGTTTTTCAGTTTGCCGCCTTTGCATATTCCTCCGCCGCCATAGTAAAAATAGGCCTGGCCGTCTTCGTCGATAAACACGCAGGGGTCAATCAGAGGTTCCAATCCTGGAATATAACCCTGCACTTTAAAGTCGGAGGCGGGTTTGGTGCTGGTGGCCACACCGATTTTCCATGTTTTGTTCCAGTCCGTGCCGCTGGGGTGAGGGAAGTAGAAGTAATAAATGCCGTCTTTATAAGCGCAATCGGGGGCCCACATGAAACCGCCTTCGGGGCGTCCCCAGGGGACATCTTTGGAACTAAGAATTTCTCCGTGATCGAGCCAGTGGACCATATCGTCTGTTGAAAAGACATGATATTGATCCATCAAATCGCACCCCCGCGGCGGAGCGATGTCGTGGGAGGCGTACACATAGAGTCTGCCGTCTGACCAGACGTGTGCCGACGGGTCGGCGGTGTACATGTGGGTGATAAACGGGTTTTTCGCTTGTGCTGCTGAGACAAGCAGCAGCGGAATCATGAGCGGAACGATTGCGGGGGCGTGTGTGTTTTTCTTCATTGCCGGCTGTCTCCTTATCAGGATTTATAGAATCTGTCCTAAAATCCGGGCTATGTAATGTAAATACAAACTTATTACATATAGATTATACCAAGATAAGATTTGAAATCAATAATTGTTTGTGACTGCTTTGGTTTCTTTTTGGTTTTTTGAGAGACTTATTGAGAGGGTATTGGGTTTGCGGGTTCATAATTGTCTATAAGTCCATAGAATACATTGGCTTATGTAGATTTATTTTTCGACTTTGTTCGGGGAAGGAGGACTGCTGGAAAATGCCGCAGTGTCTGTATGTTGGGGAAATTTGCTATTAAAAACCTGAGAAATGGAATAATTGTCTTGACATCTAATTTACAAATCAATTAAAATGTAAACGGTAGAATGATGCTGCACAGGATGGTTAACAGGGATTTTCCAAAGGTGTCGGCCGATGGAATTGACTGAAAAAAGGGGTGGAGAATCGCTTTTGAGGCATCTGGGCCCCCATGCCCGGCCGGAAGATTTTGTCTGCCTGTCTCAAACGGGAGATGGGCGATTTCATGCGGGTGCTGAAGGTGTTCAGTCAATTTTGGGAACCAGAGACCGAAAAGTTGAGTTTGTTTTTTTCCGCAAGCATGTGCTGGCTTATGTTCATTCCGCCCTGGGCTATCCGGCTTATTATCCAATCTGTCGAGTTGACAGGAAAAAGCCGACTAAAGCCGTCTTGATGGATTTGGACGGAACCAGCGTTCGCAGTGAAGAATTTTGGGTTTGGATTATTCAGCTTACGACGGCCAGTCTGCTTGGAAACCCCTCTTTTGAGTTGGAAAATGCGGATTTGCCTTATGTGTCGGGCCATAGTGTTTCGGAGCATCTGGAGTACTGTATTCGGAAATATTGTCCTGAAAAGACTGTAGAAGAGGCCCGCGAACTGTATTTTCAGCACACTCATTTTCAGATGCAGGAGATTCTGAACGGGCGGGGGCGTACTGATGCGTTTAAGCCGTCTGCCGGTCTGAAGGAGTTTTTGCTGGAGTTAAAGAGTCGGAAAATCAAGATTGCGCTGGTGACGTCGGGGCTTTATGAAAAGGCGTGGCCGGAAATTCTTTCGGCGTTTCAGTCTATGGGGCTGGGGGATCCGCGTGATTTTTATGATGCGATTATTACGGCTGGATTTCCTTTGCGGAAAGGGGCTGTAGGGACGCTTGGGGAATTGTCGCCGAAGCCGCATCCGTGGCTTTATGCGGAAGTGTGCCGGGTGGGTGTTGGGATTCCATCGCAAGAGCGTGCTCATGTGGTGGGTATCGAAGACAGTGGCGCCGGTGTTTGTTCCATTCGGCTGGCCGGCTTTCCGGTGATTGGATTTGCCGGCGGCAATCTGGCGGAAAGCGGGGCAGAGGGATTGTGCGATCACTGCTGTGCTACCTTTCAGGAAATACTGCACCTTCTTTGAATGAACGAAAGGCATTCTCATGAAAATGAAAATACAGAACCATGACGCATCCGCCCCTGCCAAGAAGAGAGAGGGGCGCGTCTCTGCCAAGCATCTGATTCAGTGCCATTTCATTTCCAATACCCACTGGGATCGGGAATGGCGGTATTCTATGCAGCGAACCCGGCATATGCTGGTGCATATGATGGATATGCTTCTGGATATTTTTGAGAAGGAACCGGAGTTTAAATCCTTTCATCTGGATTCTCAGACAGTTCCCCTGCAGGACTATCTGGAGATTCGGCCTGAAAAAAGGGAGCGTTTGGTAACGCTGGTGAAGACCAAGAAGCTGCTGATTGGTCCGTGGTTTTGTCTTCCGGATGAATTTTCTGTTTCGGGGGAGTCGCTGATTCGCAATCTTCTGCTGGGGCATAAAATCGCCAATCAGTTCGGGTATGTGAGCAAGACCGGCTATTCTCCGTTTTCGTGGGGTCAGATATCTCAGATGCCTCAGATTTATAAAGGATTCGGGATTGAGTTTGCGGCTTTTTATCGTGGGGTGAATACGAAGGTTGCTCCCCGCTCGGAGTTTCTGTGGGAGGGAGCAGACGGCAGCCGCATTGCGGCTTCGCGTTTGGGGCGGCGGCCCCGCTACAATGTGTGGTATGTCATCCAGCGGCCGGTGTACTGGAATCTGAAGGATGTTAATCAGCGTGTGGTGCCCTGGAACTGCGAGAGCGGTCCTTTTAAGTTTGTCGGGGAACTTTACTCGGATTTTGATGCGCAGTATTCCCGGCAGAAATACAATTACTTTGCGGAAAATATACCGGAGAGTGCCAAAAAGGCCCTTGAAGAGCAAAACAATGACTGGTCCACGCTTCATCGGTTCTGGTCCTGCGGGCATGATTCTTCGTGTCCGGATATCCGGGAGGTCCGCATGATTCGGGATTGCAATCAGGCCCTTGAAGGGGTGGCGAAGGTCTTTCACAGCACTTTTGAGGATTTTCAGGAGCAAATCCTGGAGCAGGTGGATGAATCCCTGCCGGTAGTCCGGGGGGAGATGCGGTATTGTTCGGACTCTGAATCGACCAGTCCGCTATTCGGCTGGATTGTGTCTGCCAGAATGGATTTGAAGATTGAAAATTTTCAATCTGAGCGGGCTTTGATGCAGTATGCCGAGCCGCTGGCGGTTTTTGCCTCGATGCTCGGAGCGGAGTATCCCGCCGGCTTTCTGGAGCAGGCATATAACTGGCTTCTTCAGAATCATGGTCATGACTCTATCGGCGGCTGCAGTCGGGAAATTGTCGGTCTGGATATGCAGTTTCGGTATCGTCAGGTCCGGGAGATTGCTGGCTGCGTGGCGGAACGGGCGCTGCTGGATATCGCCGGCACCCTTGATTATTCGGAGCACAGTGCGGAAGATATGGTTCTGCTGGTTTATAATCCTGCGTCCTTTGCGCGGGAGGAAACGGTTACGGTTCATTTGGATGTTCCGCGGGACTGGAAGCCGGAAGGCATTGAAATTGTGAATGAGCGCGGGGAGAAGATGGAAATTCATACTGTCGGCTGTGAGGAGGAACATTTTCAGGTTGTTCAGTCTCCCAATGACACCGCCAATATGTTTGAAACGCGTCTGTATTATGCTCGGGTTCATCTGAAAGAGATCCCGCCGATGGGATATCGAATTTTCTTTGTGCGTCCGGCTGAGCGTGCGGCTGTGAAGAGTCGGGCTTCTCTGGTGAGCGGTCCCAACGCGATGGAAAATGAGCATCTGCGGGTGGTTATCGGCTCGAATGGGACACTGACCGTAACGGATAAGCAAACCGGCAAGGTTTATGAAAACATGGGCTATTTCCGGGATACGGCTGAAGTCGGCAATCCGTGGGAGCACAGCGATGTGGAAAACCCGTCGGTTTTCACTACCCTCTCTGAGCAGGCGGAGGTTATCCTGATTCAGGATAATCCGCTGGAGGCCAGTTTTCAGGTTCGGTGGAACTGGTCTGTGCCGGAAAGCAGGACTGAAGACGACAAGGCGCGCAGCAGCCGGCGAAAAAATATGCCGATCTGCAATACGGTTACCCTGCGGAAAGGCCAGCGATGGGTTGAAATTGTGACCGACCTTGACAACACCGCAGAAGACCATTATTTACAGGTTGTTTTCCCTGCGGGGATTTGCTCGTCCAAGGTCTATGTGCAGGGCCAGTTTGATGTGCTGGAGCGGTCTGTTGTGCTGCCGGATTCTGAGACGTATCTGGAACGGCCCCAGACGGAGCAGCCCATGAATTCATTTTTGGATATTACGGACGGCAAGATGGGTCTGGCGATACTGAACGAAGGTTTGAAGGCCTACGAGGCCACGCAGGAGGCCGCTCCGGAGCTTCGTCTGACACTGCTTCGCAGTTTTCCGCTGCGGATATGCGTAACGCAGGAAATGACGGATTACAGCAAGGCGGACAAAAGTTCTCAGTGTTTGGGGAGGCATCGGTTTCGCTATGCGGTTCTGCCGCATCGGGGGACGTGGGCGGATGCGGATATCTGGAAGGCGTCCGAGCAGTTTACGCTTCCTCTGGTTCTGGCTCAGACGGCTCCGACGGACGGGGGGAAAGAGCCGATTTGCAAATCTTTTTTGAAGGTTAGTCCGGAGCGGCTTCATGTCAGTGCGGTCAAACGCAGTGAAAAGGGAAAGGGCTGGATTGTTCGCGTTTTTAATCCATTTGACAAGACCGTGAATGCGTCAATTTGTTTGAACGGCGGCTGTGAACCGGTTTCGATTGCTCAAAGTCCTGTTCAGCGTCTTCAAAATCATATGCTGCTTCCTGTGAACCGTGAGAGGCGAATCTGGAAGCAGGCCCGGCAGGTGTCGCTGGAAGAAATTCCGGAAAAAGAACTGCCCCTGGACAAAGATGGTTCCTGCCGCGTTCCAGTGCCTCCCAAAAAGATAGTGACGATTGAATTTTTGGCCGGCTGAACGTCCGAAAGCAATATCCTCTGTGAAATGAAAGGGGGATGGACATGGCGAAGTACCTGGGAACGACTGATTATGCCGTGATGGTTTGTTATTTTGCATTTTTGGTCGGCCTGGGGCTGGTTCTTCGGCGAAAGGCGTCGGCCAGCGTAGAGGATTATTTTTTGGGGGGTCGTCAGCTGCCGTGGTGGGCTCTGGGGGTGTCGGGGATGGCCAGTTTTCTGGATTTGACCGGCACGATGGTTATTGTCTCCTTTTTGTATATGATAGGGCCTCGGGGGCTGTTTGTGGAATTTCGCGGAGGAGCGGTGCTGGTTCTGGCGGTTATGATGCTGTGGAGCGGGAAATGGCACCGCCGGTCCGGCTGCATTACGAACGCGGAATGGATGATTTATCGATTCGGCGATACAGCGGGCGGACAGTTTGCGCGCATGGCCGGTGCGATTGCAGCCATTGTCAGCAATATTGCGATGGTTACCTATCTGATTAAGGGGACGGGCTTGTTTGTGGCGATGTTTCTGCCGTTTTCTCCTCAGGTGTGCGCTGTTCTGATGATCGGCGTTGCGACCCTGTATATCTTAACAGCGGGTTTTTACGGCGTTGTCTATACGGATTTGTTTCAGTCGGGAATCATTCTTGCTGCTGTGATTGTGATTTCTGTAATTGCGTATCTGAAGAATCCAGGTGCCGAGCAGCTCTCGGCGCTGGCTTACGAGGTTACCGGTCAAAGCGCGTGGATGACCTCGGCGTGCAGCTGGAAAACGCCGATGCCGAAAGGGTATGAACAGTACAGTTTTTTATTTATGGTTGCTGTTTTTTATCTATTCCGGAATGTCTTTTACGGGATGGGGGCTGGAGGGGAGCCGCGTTATTTCGGGGCCAAAGACGATAAGGAGTGCGGGAAACTGACGTTTTTGTGGACCAGTCTGATGATGTTTCGCTGGCCGATGATGATGGGGTTTGCGATACTCGGATTGTTTCTGGTCAAAGAAACATTTCCCAATCAGGAAGTGCTTCAGGATGCGGCGGTGCTGATTAAGAGCTATGTAGGCCCCCTTGATAAAAGCCGGTGGGCGGATACGATTTCCGGCATTATTCATTCCCCGGATGCCTATTCGCCTGCCCTGGCCGGTCAGATGAGCGAACTTTTGGGGAGGAACTGGCAATCGAGTCTTCATCTGCTCAGTTATGAAGGGACCGTTGATCCGGAGCGGATTCTGCCGGCTGTTGTTTTATACGGCATTCCGCGGGGGTTTCGCGGGCTGATTTTGGTGGCACTGATTGCGGCGTCGCTGTCCACATTCGGCTCGTTCTTGAACTGGACGACGGGCTTCTTTACGAAGGATATTTATCAGGCCTATGTTCGGCCGACGGCGTCCAATCGGGAACTCATTCGTATCAGCTGGGCCTTTGGTCTTGTTTTTGTTGTGCTTAGTTTTCTGTTTGCCTATTCCGTCAAAAACATCAACGATATCTGGGACTGGTTTATCATGGCGCTCGGCGGGGGGCTGGTGGTTCCCAATACGCTGCGTTTTTACTGGTGGCGTTTTAACGGCGGGGGTTTTGCGATCGGAACCATTACCGGTTTGGTGGGGGCGATTTTGATACGAGTGGTGCAGGTTTACGGTTCGGACCTGAGTCCCTTTCTGGTTCAGTTCTTCAATAATCCGGTGTCGCTGTTTTTTGTTACGCTGGGTATCGGGCTGGCCGGGACCATTCTGGGGACGTATCTGACGGAGCCGACAGCACCGGATGTGCTGAAGCATTTTTATCGAACGACACGACCGTTCGGGTTCTGGAAGCCGCTGGCCGGCACGCTCCATCCGGAGGTACGGTCCAGGATGACGAAGGAGCATATTCGTGATGTGTCGGCTCTGCCGTTTGCGCTGTGCTGGCAAATTACGCTGTTTTTGCTGCCGATGCAACTGCTGATTAAAAGTTATCGGGCCTTTCTGATTACCTTTGGAATCTTTGTAATTTCCCTGCTGGGCTTATATGTCATTTGGCTGCGGCATTTGCGGGAGCCGGTGTTTGAGGGCGAGGTCGCGGATGAACCGGCAAAAAAATGAAAGAAATTCCTTTCCTCTCCGGCAGAGACAGAAAAATGTCAATGGTAAATATTCGTATTTCGGAGGTGGGCGGTCTTCGGCAGGATGCCGGTTGTCTGATTTTTAAGTTATTATAGGATAGATGGTTATGGTGATATTAGGATGTATAAAAGTTATTTTTTCGTCCAGATTGTATTTACAATATAGAAATAATTTTTTCATTTTATTATTTTTTGTCTTTGCAAATTCCAAAGGAAGGGCTATAATAAAGCCCATCATAGAGCTCTTTGCTGACAAGCCGTTCAAGATGGTTCGAGGTACGTTCAATCCGACAGTTCTTAGGATGCGAGTTCTTGCTTAAGGAGGTACCATGAAAAAGGAAACCGCATTTACGTTAATTGAATTGCTTGTTGTCATTGCTATTATTGCCCTGCTTTTGTCCGTCCTTGTGCCTGCCCTTCGTCGCGTCAAACAGCAAGCCGCCGGCGCGGTCTGCTTGTCTAACATTCGTCAATTGGCGGTTGCCTGGCAGAGTTATTCTGCTGACCATGATGGTGAGATTGTTCACGGTCATGTTCCTCGCACATCTGTTCCTGATCCGACGCATCGTTTCTGGGTTCACTATCCTCAGACGGAAGCCGGTGTCTACAGGGGGGAACCTGCCGATGTCAGGCGAGAGTATGAACTGATTGGGATTCGACGGGGTGCCCTGTTTGACTATCTGAATACCTTTGATGTGTATCACTGCCCCGGCGACAAAAGTTCTGTTATGTTTGCCTCGACGGAGTATGCAACGACCAAGTCGTGGTGGAACAGCTATTCCATTACCGGAATGATGAATGGCGAAGAACTGTACCGAACGGGGGTTGTTGACAAAGTAGCCAAGAAGACCAGCGATTTGGTTAATCCGGGCGGCAAAGTTGTCTTTCTGGAAAATGTCGATGAACGCGGGTGGATTATGGGTTCGTGGCTGATGAACTATGCGAACAATCCAACGTGGGTGGATCCTATTGCTATCTGGCATTATGAGCGCGGGACCCTGGGGTTTGCGGATGCTCATGCCGAGATGCACAACTGGAGGGATGAGACAACGATTGAAAACGCAGAAGCGGGGCGGGTTATCCATACGGTACCGAGGCCGAATGAGAGCGGGGAGGATATCCGGTATATGCAGCGGGCGTATGTTCCCAGGCGGTAAGAGGCAATCACCTTATTGGGATTACCTCAGGAAAAGGTTGCGGCGAATGACAGAAGCGAAAACGAGTTGTGGTGTGAGGATTGTATCGGAGGGATCGTTAACTGACTGATAGTCAAAATATCTTATTCTGAAAGGAGATTGAGCCATGAACAAGAGGATGTGGTGTGCAGTAATGGCAGCCGCTGCCATTGCGGGTCTGGTGCAGGGGGCGGAGTTGTCGAGAAACTGGAATCCTGCGGCAAATCCGCATAATGATCCCAATATTCCCTATGCCTGGTGGACGGATCCGAACAACTGGGCCGGCGGATCTGTGCCTGAAGGCGGCCCTAATAACGAGCTGGGTGATGCCGACTATTATAAGGTACAATTTTTCAATAATAATGCCAAAGACTGCTATCTGGCCGCAAGAAAGATGGTGGGGCATTTGGTAGTTGGCGACGGCGGCGTTAATCCCGGGATTCTGCATCTGCTGGCTGGGGCTGAAATGTATGCCGGCTACAAGCCGGACGGCGGCAAAATCTGGACCGGCTGCGGTTTCAGCGGGCAGGGAGCCGGGATTGTTGTTCATGAAGGCGCCCTGTTAGATTGTTTGGATCATTTGTGGATTGCTCACAACGATAATGCCTCCGGCGGATTGGTTGTTGACGGCGGAACGGTTGTTGTTCATGAGATGTTTGGGATGAATTTTGACGGCAAGACGACGACGAGCGGCTACTGCCAGGTGAAAAACGGCGGTCTGCTGCATCTGATGAATTGGAACAATAGTCAGTCCATTCGGGGAAACATGAATTTGGATATCGAAAAAGGAACCGTGATTATTCGATATTGGCGGCTGGACCTGACCAATCCGTGCGATCCCGGTGTATGTGCTCGGGATGGACGCATTACGGGGTATAAGAATGCAAAATTCGACAAGAAAATCAATGTCGAAGGCGGCGATGTAAATAATGCGCAGAATGATATTATCAACAATGTGGTCTTTACGTGGGATGCCGCAAACAACCAGACGATTCTTACGGCCGTCCACCCGATGCAGCCGGCGCCGGATATTGACGAGATTATTCCGATTGGGGATGTGACATTTGAATGGAACAACTGGGAACCGAATATGCCCGGGGAGTCGGTTTCTGTGGAGATTCTGATTGGAACAGATCCGGAGGCGATGAGTGTTGCGGCGACGCTGGATGTGACCGGACAGGCGCGCTCCTCGACGGTGCTCCCTATCTCCGCACCCGGGACTTATTACTGGCGGGTGGATACCAACAACGGCGCTTATCACGAGGGGGATGTCTTTACATTTGAAGCGACGGCCAATCTGCCTCCGAAAGTGGATGCCGGCAGCGGTTTTATTACCTGGGTGGGTCAGCCGGTGCAGCTGAATGCGACGGTAACGGATGAAAACATCCCAATGCTTACCTGGACGGTTGAGCCGGATGACGGGATGGTTTCTTTCTCAGATAACCATGTTGAAGACCCGGTGGTTACGGCAGCGGCGGAGGGCACCTACACACTGACTTTGACGGCCGATGACGGGTTTAATCCGGTGGTGAGGGATACGACCATTCTTGATGTGTATGCGGATTCCTGCGCGGCGGCACGGCGGAATGGAACGGGTACGGTTTACAGTACAGACCTGGTGGCTGATTGCGTGATTGACCTGGAAGACCTTGCAGAAGTGGCGAGTGACTGGCTGGTGGATTATAACCTGACAGGTCCGATTGTTCGATAAAGCCGAGTAAGGAAGACCTCTCCTTTATAAAGCAGGCGGTTCGGGCGCCCTGAAAACGGGTGCCCGAACCGGCGGCGAGGGTGCTGTTCGGTTTGGGCGGTTCTATGCCTGCTTCGGGAGAGAAAAGCAATAAAATAGGAACACCTCCGTCTCTACAGAGACTGGGGGCAGAAGTCTCCAGTCTCTGTAGAAGATTATTTCTGCAGGGAAGCCGCAGGAAAGTCATGTGGGAAGGGCATGTTTGAACAAAGAGACAATATTCTGAAAACAGAGTGGGATGCGTGCGGGTGTGGAAGGCCGCTGGACGGGCGGGGCAGGTTTTGGAAATTAGCATGGGGGTGTCTGTTTTTTTGTTCGGCTTCGGTTCTGTATGCAGCCCATCGGCATTGGGCTCCGGTAACCAGTGAGCGGTACTGGAGTCAAAGTGTAAACTGGCTGGAAGCAAGCAAGCCGACAGCAGGGGATTTCGCCTGGATTTCTGATGTTAGCAAACCCTGTATTGTGAATACAGTGGAGCAGGTGGAAAACTTCAGCGTCGGCAGCAATGGAACCGGCCGGCTGATTATTGTCAATGGGGGAGTACTGACCTCGACCGACTGGTGCGGGAACGGAATGGGCAGCGGCAGTTCAGCAGGCACGGTCATTGTGGAGGCGGGGGGAACGCTGAATTGTCTGGAGCATTTTTGGACCGGTCATGCCGTCGGTGATGCGGGGACTACCATTCTCAACGGCGGAACCATCCATGTGGGCCATCAGTTGGGATTGGGCTGGGACGGGGGCACCGGCTATATGTACATCAACAGCGGTACTCTGACGCTGGCCAACTGGACCGACCAGACCATTAGCGGCAGTTCTGTGATGGATATTCGGGAAGGGGAGGTCATCGTCAACGGGGACCAGACGGACCGTATCGCAAGACTTGTTTCCAAGGGGGCTATTACTGCTTACCATGGGTCAGGAACGGTGATGGTTGACTACGGCCAGACCTATGCGGGGAAAACGGTTATTACCGCGATTCCTGTTCTGCTGAACCGTCCGCCGACAGTAGATGCCGGCGTTATGCGGAATCTTCTGTGGCAGGAGAATGCGTCGATTACGATGACGGCGGCTATTTATGATGATGATCCAAATCATCTGGGTGAACTTGGTGTTGATTACGGACAGATTTTGTGGTCGTGCGCCGAGCCAGAGGTGGTTTTCAGCCATCCTGATGCGGCGACAACTCAGGTTGCGTTTTCTTCTCCGGGTGTTTATGTTCTGCGGTGCACAGCTACGGATGACGAGAACCAGAGCGGTACGGGCAGTACGCTGGTGTCCTGGATTGAGGCGGGCAAGCCGAATTTTGAAGAGCGGGCGGCACGACTGGTCGAACTGCTGACCCTTTCTGAAAAAGTTTCTCTGCTGGATGAGGGGTCGCCGGCCATCAGCCGGCTGGGGATTCCTTCTTACATCTGGGCGAATGAAGCCCTGCATGGAGTGACGGGCCCAGGCATTGCGACGGTTTTTCCGCAGGCGATTGCCTTGGGCAGCACGTGGGAGCCGGAACTCGTCCATGAAGCGGCTGCCGTCATATCGACGGAGGCGCGGATTAAGAATCTGCTCCACAATAAGGGGCTGACCTACTGGTCTCCGACGATTAATCTCAATCGCGACCCCCGCTGGGGGCGGTTTGAGGAAAGTTATAGTGAAGATCCGTTTTTGTTATCCCGTTTTGCGGTGTCCTTTGTGAAAGGGATGCAGGGAGATGATCCGGTCTATCTGAAAACGGTTTCTTCTCCGAAACATTATATTGCCAACAATGTTGAGGCGACGCGCCATACAGGTTCCTCTGATGTGGATATGCGGAATCTGCGAGAATTGTATCTTCCGGCTTTTCGGGCTGCGGTGCAGGAGGCGGGGGCCTTTTCTGTGATGTGTGCCTACAATCGGGTAAATGGGGTTCCGGCCTGTGCGAACTCCTGGCTGCTGCAGGAGGTGCTTCGAGAAGAGTGGGGCTTTGGCGGCTATGTGGTTTCTGATTGTGATGCTATCGAGGATATTTACAACGGTCACTTTTATGCGGCCTCCGGACAAGAAGCCGCTGTTCTGGGCATCTCTGCGGGCTGCGATCTGAACTGCGGCACGATGTACCAGGCCAATCTGGTGCAGGCGGTTCTGGAGGGGAAGGTGGAGGAGGCGGCGATTGACCGGGCGGCCTGGCGTGTTCTGCTGGCCCGCTTGAAACTGGGTCATTTTGAGCCGCCGCCGCTGGTTTCCTATAACAGCATAGATGTTAATCTGCTTGATGGGCCGGCTCATCGGCAGGCGGCTCTGAAAGCGGCTCAACGGTCGATTGTTCTGCTGAAAAATGATGGACTTCTGCCGCTGGATATTCATACCGTGCGGTCCATTGCGGTCATCGGGCCGAATGCGGATAAAATCATTTTCGGCGGGTACAGCGGGATGGCATCGGACCCTGTTTCTCCGCTGAGGGGCATTCGGGAGAAAACGGCCGGCTACGGGATTGCCGTCGATTATACGCCTGGATGTGAGATTAGCCAGACTCCTGAAATTATCGCCATTCCATCTGATTATCTGATTGCGGCCGGCTCTGCTGTGCGCGGCGGTCTGAAGGGAGAATATTTTAACAACATGAACCGGTCCGGCTCTCCGGCATTGACGCGGATTGATGCCGGCGTAAATTTCAATTGGGAATCGGGCTCGCCTGATGCGGAGCGGATTGTGCCTGACGGTTTTTCCGTTCGGTGGACGGGGAAGCTGGTGCCGCCGCTTACGCGGCTGTACGCGCTGTCCCTGACCTCGGATGACGGTTCGCGTTTGTATCTGGATGGGGCTTTGCTGATTGATAACTGGGGCGACCATGCGGAGCGGACAGTAAAAGCGGCTATTCTGCTGGAGGCGGGGCGTGAATATGATGTACGGATTGAGTATTATGAAAACGGCGGAGCCGCCGCTGCAAAATTTCAGTGGGATTTTTATCAGGAACAGATGGACGCAGCGGAAGCGCTGGCTGCTTCGCATGAAGTTGCCGTTCTGGTGGTAGGGACCGATACTTCGACGGCTCATGAAGGCAAGGATATGGATACTCTCGAGTTGCCTGGCTTTCAGGAGGAACTGATTGAGCGGGTCACGCATGCCAATCCGCGGACCATCGTTGTTCTGGTCAACGGAAATCCCGTTTCTATTCCATGGGCGCAGGCCAACTGTCCGGCCATTCTGGAGACGTGGTACAACGGGCAGGCCGCCGGCACGGCCCTTGCTGATGTTCTCTTCGGCGATGTCAATCCGGGCGGCAAATTGCCGGTAACATTTTACCGGTCAGTGGACGAACTGCCGGATATGGAGGATTACGACATCCTCCATGGCGGCCGCACTTACCAGTATTTTTCCGGCGAGGTTCTTTATCCCTTCGGGCACGGTCTGAGTTATACAACCTTTGCCTATCAGGAGCTGAAGGTGCTGCCGAAGGAAGCAAGCGAGCAGGGGGACTTGACAGTGTGCGTGGAGATAGAAAATACCGGAATGCGAAGCGGAGATGAAGTTGTTCAGGTTTACCTGCGAAAAGTGAATCCCTCTATCCTTCGTCCTCTTAAGACCCTCAAGGCATTTCAGCGGATTCCTCTGGAGGCAGGGCAGAAAGGGAAGCTGACATTTCGAATCCCTATCCGGGAATCGGCTTACTTTGATGTGAACAGCGATGCGTTTGCGGTTGAGCCGGGGTTGTACGAGGTGCAGGTCGGCAGCTCCTCATCTGATATTCGACTGACAGAATCATTTACAGTTTCTGCGGATGGTGTCTTGAATCCGGATATTGTTCAGGATGGGTTGATCAATTTGCTGGATTTGGCCGAACTGGTGAACTGGTGGCGGCAGACGGACTGCTTGTCGCGGGAGCATTGCGGCGGGGCGGATTTGGACTTGAGCAATCAGGTGGATTTGGGAGACCTGGCCGTATTGGCGGAAAGCTGGTTGAGCAATTGAATGAGAGAAATTTTCAGCAGACAGCGAAGCGGAGGCCTGAATTTATGAAAAAGGCAATTTTGGCGGCGGTTCTTCTGGGAGCGGTTGGCATCTCGCAGGCACAAATCGGCTGTTTTTGGAGGCCGACCAGCGGCGTTCTTTGGTCCACAGCGGCCAACTGGAACAACCATGATGTGCCTGACAGTCTCAAGCCGGGTGCAACGGATACTTATAAGGCGTATTTTCTGGATAATTGGGACGAATGCATCCTTGATTATGACGGCCCGACGATTGACAACCTTCATCTGGACCAGTCTAAACCGCTTCGGATTGTAAGCGGCGGCCGGCTGACGGTTACCGATTGGGCTATTCTGTCTTACAGCAATCCGGGCGCCAATATGGTGATTGATGGAGGAACGCTGAATTGTATGAGCCATCTGTTCATTGGGCCCTGGTCGCATAATTATAACGATTCTTTCGGTGCCCGCCTGATGCAAAACGGCGGTACCGTCAATATCTATGGGGTTTGCGGTCCGGGATTTGATCATGGCCGCGGACATTATCAGCTGAATGGCGGCACGCTGAATGTGTTTGGAAACTGGGAACTGGCCAACAACGGCGGTGCCGGCTCGATGGATATTACCCAAGGTGTTTTTATCAAATCGGGGGATATTACTGCTCAGATTCAGACGGAAACAGCGGCCGGCCGGCTGACGGCTTACGGCGGGTACGGGAAAATTGTGTTTGATTACAATGTGACCCATCCCGGAAAAACGACGGTCAAGGCGATCGCGCCTGCTGCAGGCGATCTGGATGACGATCAGGATGTGGACCTTTACGATTTGCGATTTCTGGCGCGGGAATGGCTGTATCCCAACTGCGGGAATCCGGCGAATTTGGATGAGTGGTGCAAAATTGATATGCGGGATTTTCGTGTGCTTTCCAAGAACTGGCTGGCCGGGATTCGGACGCGCTGGCATATTGCCTCGACGGTCTTTCCCACGGATGACTGGATTGTGACGCCTCATTATGCGGAAGATTTCGGGATTGCTGCCGATGGGGTGACCGATGTGACGGCGGCCATTCAATCCGCGCTGGTTTCCATCAGCAATTTGGGCGGGGGGGCTTTGTATCTGCCTGCCGGGCTTTATAAGGTCAGCGGGACTCTGACGATTCCCTCGCGGGTTACGCTTCGAGGGGACTGGCTGCCGCCGACGCCTGACGGGCCTGTTCAGGGAACTATCCTGATGGCCTATGCGGGACGCGGCAGTGAGAGCGATGATGCTTTTCTGTCTATGAGCAATTGTGCAGGGATTAAGGGAATTGCGATCTGGTATCCGGAGCAGGTTGCTAATGATATTCAACCGTATCCGCCTGCTATTCGGCGGGTATCCGGCAGCAACCAGACGGTTGAAAACGTGACGTTTGTCAATGCCTATATCGGCTTCAGCTGCTACAGCACGGAAATTACCGCCAGCCCCTTTCTTCGCGGCATTTATGGAACGCCGCTGAAAACGGGCATTGAGTTTGACTGTTTGGCTGATGTCGGACGGATTGAAACAGTTCATTTTTCACCGGATTACTGGAAAAATTCCGGTCTTCCCAACGCTCCCGTCTCGGAGCAGCATCGGCCGTGGATTTATGAGAACGGCACCGGCATTACCTTCGGGCGCATTGACTGGTCATACGCGGCCTATGTAACGATTGATGGGTACGGTGAAGGGCTGAAACTCTGGCCTTCGCGCAATGATTCGGCCACTACTCCCAACGGCCAATGTTACGGGTTTACTCTGCGAAACTGCAAAACCGGCATCCGCATTGTGAACAGTTCCTATGCGGGGTTTATGTTTACCCGCTTTGCTATTCAGGGTGCTGAGGTTGGTGTGGAAATAGGGTCGGCGGCCAATCAGGCCCTGCTGTTTCATACGTGCAGGATCAACGGAACGAATTATTCCCTGCATAATCGGGGTTCGGCTCGGGTTCTTATGATGAGCTGTCAGATGCCGAACGGCCCGCTGCGGATGGATGGGGGTTATCTGTCCGTTCTTCATAGTGATTTTGACAGCGCAAGCGGCGAGCACATTATCCTGAACAGCGGTGTCCGCGGCGCTTCCATTCTGGGCAATCGTTTCAGCCGAGCCCCTCAAATTGCTGATAACACCTCTTATCCTGTGAATATCGATCACGCACCTCTGGCGGTCAGTCCCCTCCCGGCCTACGATTTCAAAAAACCGTCGGGTCCGTTTACAGCAGCCAAACGGAATTTGTTTGTCGTTACCGAGTTTCCTTATCATGCCAAGGCAGATGGGGTGACGGATGATACATCTGCGTTTCAGGCGGCGCTGGCGGATGCAGGGGCCAACGGCGGCGGCATTGTTTTTGTGCCGGGAGGGGATTACCGACTGGACGGGACGCTGACGGTTCCGACGGGGGTGGAACTGCGCGGCGTTTTTGACCTGGCTCACAGTACGAGCGGGCGCGGCAGCGTTCTGAATACGTATCATGGGAAAAATGAGGAAAACGGAACGCCGTTTATCCAAATCCAGCCCCATGCCGGCATTCGCGGCTTGACTATTCATCATGCCGGGCAAATCATTGAGCCGGGAAATCCGCCGAATTACGGGTTGACGCCGTATCCGTTTATGATTCGCGGTCTGGGTTCTGATATTTATATTCTGAATGTGGCCGCAACCATCCCGTATCAACTGATTGACCTGGCGACTTATCGGTGCGACCGGCATTATGTGGACTATGTTCTGGGAACGGCCCTGAAGACGGGGATTTATGTCGGCGGAGGTTCGCAGGATGGTCAGATTCACAACTGCCAGTTCAATCCGTCTTCTTATGCTCATCAGCGATTTCTTTATGACAGCATTCCGGACAGCGGGGATTTGGACGGTGTTTATCAGGTGGTGTGGGCGCAGGGGCGGCCCTATCTCTTCGGCAATATGTCGGGAGAAATTCTTCATCAGAATTTTGTGTTTGGCGGGATGTATGGTGTTCATCTTATCAAAGAAGGGGATGTCGGGCCGTCGGGGCATTGCATGGGGATGGGGGTTGATCAATGCACTCGTTCGCTGCAAATCGACGATGTTGGAGAGAATGGCCTGAATATGATTAATTCACAGATTGTTACCGTCAACCAGACTATCGGCCGTTATCTTGAAACCAGCGCGGCTCTGGAGGATACCTTCCGCATGTTCAGTACCTGCTGCTGGGGCACCAATGACCGCAGTGTGCTGGCCGGCGGGGGCGATTTGGAACTTCAACTGTTTCATATTGCCCGAAACGCTGAAACAGCGGCATTTGATATTCGAAATGAAGCGAATGTGCGGAATCTGGGCGGGAATGTGACCGATTATGTCAATGTTTTTCTTCAGATTGAGCCGACGGCGAGAGCGGCATTTATCGGCAATATAATCCGCACCAGCCCTTCTCAGATGCCGGTCAATACATCGAATGTTACCAGTATCGGGAATCTTCGAGTTCCATAACTTCGCAGGAAATGTTCCTTTTCTTTTTGACAGCAGGCGGGCAAAAAATGGCAAGATTCATCATGGAAAAACGGGTTTTCAGCAAAGTATTTTGGATTGGGCTAAGCATGGGGGCTGTTGTGAGTTGTGTTTGCCGGGCTCAAGTTGAAGAGTTCACGCTTTCCTATGAACAGGTTATTCAAAATACAATGAAACCGTTTGAAGGCCCTTGCCATCCTGAGGTGGATGTGTCCACTCTGTCGGGCAAAGTGATGTGCGGCTATCAGGGGTGGTTTACCTGTCCCGGCGACGGCTCGGCGATGGGCTGGTTTCACTGGGGGCTGCCGACGTCGGCACCGGCCACGGAGTTCTGCCCCGGCAGATGCAAAATTGATTTATGGCCGGATATGTCGGAGTATGACAGCCGTTCGAGGGTGCCGACTTTGTTTCGTCATGCGAACGGAGAGACTGCTTATGTTTACAGCAGTATGGACCCGGCTGTGGCGGATCTTCACTTTCGATGGATGAAGGAATCCGGAATTGATGGTGTTTTTGTGCAGCGGTTTGCCGCCCAGACTTTCAAGCCCATGGAATTCAGCAATGTCAACATTGTTTTGGCAAACTGCCGAGCGGCCGCCAATCGATATGGACGCGCTTATGCCCTTATGTATGATTTATCAGGAATGCGAAGCAGCCAATTTGAGCACATTCTGAATGATGTTCGATTGCTGGCGGACAAGATGCGTCTGTTTGATGACCCGGCGGACAAAGCGTATCTGCATCATCGCGGGAAACCCCTGATTGCCGTCTGGGGGGTGGGCTTTGGAGACAGAAGGCAATATGACCTCAAAGACTGTGAACGATTGATCCGGTTTCTGAAAACAGACCCTCAATATGGGAAGTTTTCTGTGATGCTGGGAGTGCCAACTTACTGGCGGGAGCAGGGGGCGGATGCGGTAAAGGACAAAGACCTTCATCGGATTTTGCAAATGGCTGATTTGATAAGTCCCTGGACAGTCGGCCGAGTCAAGGATTGCGAGGAAGTGCATCGCATCCTGGCTTCTGTCTGGAGAGAGGATATTCTATGGTGCGAGAATCATCAGATAGAGTATGTTCCGGTTGTTTTTCCCGGCTTCAGCTGGCATAACATGCATGGGGGACCTCTGAATCAGATTCCGAGATGCAAGGGGCAATTTTTCTGGACCCAAATTTTCGCTGCAAAAAAGGCGGGGGCCGAAATGATTTATGTCGCCATGTTTGATGAAGTCGATGAGGCAACGGCTATCTACAAATGTACAAACAATCCCCCTGTTGGGGAATCTGCGTTTCTGACCTATGAAGGGCTGCCCAGCGATTATTACCTGCGTTTGGCCGGGTGTGCGGGAAAACTGCTTCGAAGCGAAATCCCACTCTCTGAATCGCTCCTCCTGTCTCCGTAGGGTTGTTCATCGTCATAGCAGTTCAAGCGGCTGGGGCGAAGGAAGCCGGCAGCCGCGGGCTATATTTATCTTGTACGGCCGACGTTCTTCCTATTCTCCTCTTTGGAACTCCCCTTGGGGGGGATTTTTATGCGCTTACAGCGGATTTTATAGACCTAGATTGCCCTGTTTTGGCGGTATTTAAAAAACTTCTTTTTTTATTCATAGGTGACGTTTGAATGGTTGGAGAAATAAAAGAATAGCGGAGATTGGGATAAATGGATGGTTTGTATCCACATAATGAAGAAACGGAAAAGACCAAGCTTTTTATGAGTCTGGTTTTGGCAAGCCAGCGAAAGATTTATCTTTATATTTTGAGTTTGGTTATTTATCCCTCGGATGCAGATGATTTGCTTCAGGATACGTTGGTTTTGATGTGGAGCAAGTTTGACGAGTTTCAGGCAGGGACTGATTTTACCGCGTGGGGCCGGTCTGTCGCCCGCTATAAGGTGATGAATTATCTGAAGAAGAACAAGTCCGCCAAACTCCAGTTCGATGAAGACCTTTTAAGGGTAATTGCCTCCGAGAGCCGTCAGACGGATAACCTGGCGGACCGGCTTGAGGTGATGAAGAACTGCATCAAGGCCCTTTCGGATAAAGAAATTCATCTGTTGAGAATGCGGTATCATCTTGATTTTTCCTTCAAAAAGATGGCTCTTCAGGTTGGTATTTCCAAGCAAAGTGTTTATCGAGCGGTCAGCCGGATTCATGCCAAACTTGTCAAGTGCATGAGATACCATCTGGGAATGGGGGCGGCTTATGACTCCTGAGGATAAACTGCTGGTAGAACTCAGTGATTTGGTAGTCCGCGTCATGGATAACGCGGTTACGGCGGAGGAGTTTTCTCGGCTGCAAAGTCTGCTTCGTTCCGAGCCGCTGGCTCGTGCGTATTATTTGGATTTGCTGGTGACGCTGACGGGGGTAGAGGAGATTCAGGAGGCGGCTGCTTCTGAGGCGGAACGGGTGAGTGCTTTGCTGGATGCCCTGGCTGAAAATGAACAGACAGCGACAGCCGTGATCCTTGAAAAACCCGAGGTCAAAGGGGAGAAAAACGAGACAGCCAAGGCGAGGATTCAGCAGTGTCCTGCGGTAAGCAAACTTTCACTGTATGCTTTGGTTTTCTCTTCGGCCGCGCTGCTGATGCTGCTTGCCTATGCTTTTTTTGTGTCTGGAAAACAGACAGGCATTGAGGTGGCCGCCCTGATGGACAGCATTGAGGCCAAATGGTCTCTTCCCTATGCTCCCCAAAAAGGGGTTCGGCTGATGACGGAAGATGAGCCGATTCAGCTGAGCAAGGGATTTATCAAGGTCCGTACGGACAATGGGGTTGAGTTTATTCTGGAAGCGCCGGCGGAGTTCCGGTTTCGAAACTCCGATGAATTGTCGATGAACTATGGACGGGTTTTTGTTAATGCGGCTGATGCGGCAAACGGATTTACCGTTCAGACGCGGAAATCAAAGATTATAGATTTGGGGACTCAGTTCGGCGTCTATACCGATCTCCAAGGGGATAGCGAACTTCATGTTTTTGAGGGCAAAACTGTTCTGATTGCGGCTCTGGCTAATCAGCAAGAGCGGCTGTTGGATGTTCCGGCCGGGCGGGCCTATGGGTTTGGAATTAAAAAAGAGGAAGTTCGGCCGATTCAGCTGTCGGAGGACATGTTCGCCAAAGCAATTGATTCTCAAACAGGGCTGGTTTGGCGAGGGCAAAAGCAAGTCAGTTTGGCGGATGTTGTCTGTGGGGGTAATGGTTTCGGGACGGGCGATCCATACCGCGTGATTGATCCGAGCAATGGAAATGCGGCGGTCTATGTGAATCGCGGGCAAACCGTTCGTTTGGGTTCGGGGACTTACCACCGGATTGACGCCTTGAAATATGTCGACGGCGTATTTGTTCCAGACGGCAGCGGCGGCCCGGTGGAGATCAGTTCCAAAGGAACATTGTTTACCGACTGTCCTCCCACATCGGGACGTTTTCGAAAGGAGATTACCGTTCTAAACAAGGTGTATGATTCGGAGGGAGGCACCCTGGCGGTCCACGATACGGCTTATGGTTATCCGTATCAGCCGGCGATTTCCATGCACGCCAATATGGGAATTACCTTCGATCTGGATGCAATACGAAATGATCTGCGGTGTGTAGAGATTGAGTATTTTGAAGCGCTGTGCGCAATTGCAGATCAGCAACACACGCGGGCCAGTGCAGATTTCTGGGTACTGATAGACGGTCAGGTGCGAGCGCATATAACCGGAACGATGGCGGGTTTTTCTCAAAGGGTGTATATTCCCATTGCTCCGACGGACCATTTTCTGACGCTTGTCACGACGGATCATCAAGAGTTAGGAGAAAGTGACCCGATCCATTCGGATCGATGTTTTTTCGGCGAGCCGGTGCTGGGACTTCAAACACGTCCATAAAGGGATGAAAACAAATCAATGAACAATTTTAATTCGGAGGTCTGATTATGAAACACACAATAAATATAATGCTGGCACTTGCGTTTATTCCGGCTATGGTGCAGGCACAGCCGGTGTCTCTGGTGCTGAACGGCGATTTTGAACAATGGACGGATGGGTTGCCGAATTACTGGTCAAAGGGCGGCTCGGCAGCTCTGGCTTCGTCAACGCTGCTCAACGGCACTTCGTCGGTACTGCTGACGGCGGTTTCAGGAGACTCAAATGTTTACTATTTCAGGCAGAGTTTTTCAAATCCCCTTGTTGCCGGCGGGAATTTTTATGTGACGTTTGATATTGCCTTTCAATCCGCCGGAAGCGGGCGCGACTGGAATCTCAATTTAACAGCAGGAGGTACGACGTCGGTATTTAATATGTACTACCGAACCAACACGTTGTATATCTACAATGGAACATCCTGGGTAACAATTGACTCGTCCGGCATAATGTCAGCCAGTAATTTTGCCGCCAATATGATTCACCCGTATCGTGTTGTTATCGAGGGAATCTGGCTTGGTGAGTATGAGCTGACGGTTATTGATTTGAACACGGGACTTGTGCTGCTGAATCAAACCGGCTTGAATCATTATCAGCGACAAGTAGATGCAACATTTATAAATTTTGACTTAAGTCGAGGTCCTAATCAAATCCTGATTGACAATGTGTTCGTATATCCCCGCAATCCTTTCCTGCCGGTCGTTGAGGCGGGGTTGAATACAACAGTCGAGTTTCCTAACAACAGTTTGACTCTAAGTCCTGTTGTCAGCAATACCGACACTCCCAACGAAGAGCTGATTGTCGAATGGGCTCAGGTGAGCGGGCCGGCGGTTTCGTTCAGTACGCTTGCCGGTGAAACGGCCAATGATTTGAATGCGAAGGTATTTTTTAACGGCGGGCGCGGCGAGTATGTTTTTAAGCTGACGGTTACGGATAAACGGGGATTAACCGGCGAAGGGATGATTAACATTCGCGTCAAAAACCCGGCAATCGATGACGTGCTGCTGGGACATTGGGGATTCGAAGAAATGGCTGGGACGGCGGCAGCTGATATGCTGGATCCTGCTGCAGGCAATGTTGCGGCTGATGACGGTTTTCTTGTTGGTGTTTCAGAACCAAATTTGCCCCAATGGGTCTCGGGCTGGGTTGGCCATGGCGCGCTTGAATTCTTCGGTCACGAAATTGTCGATGTCAACGACGTGGCCGAGCAGGATCCTAATCTGCGGTCGCTGCGTTGGGAAATGACCGCCGCCGGCTGGCTTAAGGCCGATCCAAAAAGCGGAGGCTACCGCACACTGGTTGGTCGATTTTCGCCGTTTAACTGGGTTCTGCGAAAAGCTGAAAATACCCCCTATGCGGAATTTGTGTTACAAATGGACGATACGCAGGTCTGGCTGACCAGCAAGAGCAGCATCCTCGACGGATACTGGCATCATCTGGCCGGGACGTTTGACGGCTGTCGAGCCGTGCTTTATGTGGACGGTATCGAAGAGGCAAGCGTCGAAGGATACGACTTGATCCGGATAAGCACCGAGTCTGAACTTTCGATTGGCGGGCGACGCGACAGAAATCATTTTCTGGTCGGTACGGCCGATGATGTGCGTGTGTATAGTTACGCCCTTGATGTTGAGCAAATTCGTGAGCTTGTACGAATGGGCATTAATGTCCCGCCCCGCGTTCAGATCGATCCCACCATCCCTACTTATCTGGTCAAGCAGTTTAACGACACTGTTGAATTGGCTGCTGAAGTTATTGAATTGAACCATGGGAATACGATTTCAGCGTTTTGGTCGGTGGTGGAGCCGGAGCTGGCAGAGTTTGTCATCTTTGGCGAACAAACGGCTGTTAATACCAGCGCTGCCTTTACTCGGGCGGGTGTTTATACTCTTCGTCTGACTATCAATGACGGCCTTGCCGGGCTGGAAGGCGACATTTATGACGAAATCGTCATTACCGTCAATGAGCCGAAATGCGATGATTTGCTGGTCTATAACACAGGAACCGGCCGCTACCTTAATCCTTACCTTACCGCCGATATCAGCGGACCGGAAGGCAAACCGGATTGCTATATTGATCTTTACGATTTGACGGTCATAGCGTCAAGCTGGCTGATGTGCAATGACCCGGAGGGCGAGGGCTGTACGCCCCCGCTGAATTAAGCGCTGCCCTGGCGAAATTGGAATATGTTAATGTACTTTCAAGCCGGGAAATGAGTGCAGGGATGCGAGCGTTGTGCCCGAACTGACGATGCTTGCTTTGCGGGGGCTGGGCGGTTCGCTGGGACAACCTCGCCGCAGAGATTGGCTCTGGACTGAAAGTTCGGTGTTGGCGACGAAAAAGCAGAACAATAGGGCGGGCGTATTTGTTTGGGAATACGCCCGCCGTGAATAATGTTGAAAGGTTTGTAATGCGTATATGGAATTGCTTGCGTAAAAGTATTGGAGGGGGAGTACTGGTTTGTTTGGGGATTTTTATATTCGGCTCTTCGGCTTGTGCCGATGGACTGCTTCACTATTATTTCCCGCCTGAAGAAAATCTGGACAAGGTTGTTACCACACAGGTCTGCATTTATGGCGGCACCTCGGCCGGCATCGCGGCGGCTCTCGAATTAAAGCGGTTGGGAATTGATTTGGTCATTGTCCATCCAGGTGTTCGGCTGGGCGGCTTGACCGCAAGCGGGCTGGGCTGGACGGACTTTGGTGCCAAGGATGCCGTTCAGGGCATTGCCCGTGAATTTTATGAGCGTGTTGGTGCAAAATACGATATGCCTATACGCTGGACGTTTGAGCCGTCAGCTGCGCTGGCGGTATTCGAGGAAATGGTTGCTGAGGCCGGCGTCGAGGTCTATTTCAAGGCATTTCTGGATCGCACCGAAGGTGTCGAAATGGCGAATCATCGCATCATAAGCATCGCCACGGAAAACGGTCTGAGGGTGCGGGCGGATTATTTTATTGACGCCACCTATGAAGGCGATTTGATGGCCGCGGCTGGTGTGTCCTATACAACTGGGCGCGAAAGCAATTCCGTTTACAACGAGACTTATAACGGCCGGCAGGTCTTTGAAAAACATCAGTTTCTGCGGAATGTCAGTCCGTATGTCGTCGAAGGCGATCCGACCAGCGGTCTGCTGCCGGGCATTGAAACCGAAATCCCTGTTCAGGGGCAAGGCGATCATCGTATTCAGGCGTACAATTTTCGGATATGTATGACGGATGTCGCCGGCAATCGTGTTCCTTTTCCCAAGCCGGCAAATTACAACCGTTCGTGGTATGTCCTTTTGGAACGTTATTTGGCGGCCGGCTTTGGGACACAGTTTGATAATTTTTTTCAGAAGTTTGATCGTATTCCGAACGGTAAGACTGATACGAACAATCATGGGGCTGTTTCGACGGATTTTATTGGGCAGAATTATGATTGGCCCGAAGGCAATTATCAGACCCGTGAGGCGATTTACCAAAGACATATTGATTATATTCAAGGGTACTGGTGGTTTGTTGCCAATGATCCGGTCATCGGGCAGGTGGCTCCTGCCATTCAGTCCCGGATGCGGGACTGGGGACTGGCTGCCGATGAATTTGAGGAGTTTGGCAACTGGCCGCCTCAGTTGTATATCCGAGAGGCGCGCCGAATGCTCTCAGATTATGTGATTACCGAGCATGACTTTTTCGGGCGGACGCGTGTGCGGGATTCGGTGGGACTGGCTTCCTATGGGATGGATTCGCATAACTGTGCACGCTTTGTGACTGCTGATGGGTTTGTCAAAAATGAAGGCGATGTGCAGATCGGCGGCGGTCAGCCTTATCGGTTGTCGTATCGCGCGATTGTGCCGCGCCGCGGCGAGTGTTCCAATCTGGCGGTACCGGTGTGTGTATCGGCCTCTCACATTGCCTATGGGTCGGTGCGAATGGAGCCGGTATTTATGATTTTGGGACAGTCCTCGGCGGTGGCGATTGCTCAGGCCATCGATGCCGGCGGCATTGACCTGCAATCGGTGGATATCCAGCAGCTTCAGGCCAAGCTTGAACAGCGCGGCCAGTGTCTGGTGTGGGGGTCGTTTTTGGATGAGGCCGACGGTATCCTCATCGATTCGGAAGAACAGTCCTCTCGGGTGGTTATCACCGGCGATTGGCCCCCCAGCAGCAGCGTTGCCGGCTATGTGGGCGAAAATTATCTGCACGATGACAACACCGCCAAAGGCGAAAAGTCTGTCACCTTTTGTCTTGGAGTCCCTTCTTCGGGATGTTACGATGTATTTATCTGCTGGACCGAACATAGTAACCGTGCGGCCCATGTGCCGGTGTCAGTCCATCACGACAACGGACAGTCATACTATACGGTTGATCAGCGCACCAACGGAGGTCGGTGGAACAAGCTGGGCAGTTATATTTTTTCGGAGGGAACCGGTTCCGTGGTCATTTCTAATGCCGGCACAGATGGGTATGTCGTGGCTGATGCTGTCTTATTCAACAAACAGCTGAGTACGTGCGGGGAGCTGATCGAGGCCGGCCTGACATTGCCCGGCGATATCAGCGGGCCTGAAGGAAAGCCGGATTGTTATGTGAACATTTACGATTTGGCTGAGCTGGCACGTCAGTGGCTTTTTTGAAGTTCAATTCCTGGTATATGGCGGACGGCAAGCGAGCTTTATGTACGATACAAGCACCGTTGTGTCGCCTCCCAACAAGCCGCCATTACAGACATCCGCTGTTCGGGGGCGTGGAAAAAGGTTGGTGAAAGAGCTGAAGGGTCCCTTTATTCGTTATTCGATGCCCAGTTTTTTCTGAATCTCCTCCAGCGGGATGCCTTTTGTTTCCGGCATGACCAGCAAGACCCAGAGGAGTTGTCCGACCATGCAGAGCCCGTAGATTGCGAAAATCCGCCAGCCGAGCTGCTCAGCAAACATCGGGAATGTGAGGGAGATGAGGGCCGCCATAATCCAGTGAGTAAAGCTGCCCAGGGCCTGGCCTCGTGCCCGCAGGGCGTTGGGGAATATTTCACTAATGAAAACCCAGATGACCGCGCCTTGTCCAAAAGCATGGGCGGCGATAAAACCAATAAAGCCGATCAGGATCATTTTCCCGCCTGTACCCGAAAAAAACCCCCAGGTTACGACGCTGAGACTGAGAATATAGCCGATTGAGCCGATGAGCATCAGTTTTTTACGGCCGAAATGGTCAATGACGAGCATGGCCGCCATGGTAAAAATCAAGTTTGTAAAACCAATGATGACGGACTGGGCCAAGGCAGAGGTGCTTTCGGCTCCAGCCATTTCGAAAATCCGCTTGGTATAATAAATCAGCGCATTGATGCCGGATAACTGGTTGAACATGGCTATCATGACCGCCAACATAATCGGCTTGAGGTACTTGCGGCGGAAAAACGGCTCCTGGAGACTTTTTGTGTCTTCGCGTAAAGACCGTTGAATCAACCGGAGTTCTTCTTCCACATTGCCGGTATCCGTACCGACCTGGCTCAGGACAGCCCGGGCCTCCTCAAGCAGCCCTTGTCCCACCAGCCAGCGCGGACTGCGCGGGGTAAAGAATAACAGAACAAAAAATAGCGCTGCCGGAATGGCCTCGACTCCGAACATCCAACGCCATTCCCACTCTCCTAAGTTTTGCATGCTGATTATCCAGTTTGACAGGTAGGCCAGGAGAATGCCCAAGACGATGTTGAACTGGGTAATTGCCACCAACCTGCCGCGTACGCGGGCTGGGGAAATTTCGGCGATGTACATAGGGGAAATGACGGAGGTGCCGCCAACGGCCAAGCCGCCGATAAACCGGAAAATACTGAAGGAGAACATCTCCCAGGCCAAAGCACTGCCAACAGCCGACACGAAATAAAGAATGCCGAGCAGTTTCAGAATGAAGCGTCGGCCGTATCGATCGGCCGGTTTGCCGAACAGCAGAGAGCCGATTACCGTGCCGATGAGGGCACTGGCAACTACTGTGCCGTGCCAGAAGGAGGTTCTTTGAAGAATCGGAAGGTCTTTTTCGTTCTGGCTGTTCAGCAGTTCAGGACGGCCGAAGTAGCGGGCGATTGATTCGTATTGACGCTGATAATTCCGCTCGAGGGTTTTTTCGGCACCAGAAATGACGGCTGTGTCAAAGCCGAACAACAGGCCTCCCAGGGCTGCTACAACGGCACTTCTTAACAAAACTCCCTGTATCTTCATTTCTCATCATCCTTTAAGGTAAAGCAATTATAGTAAGCATTGCGGTTGTTTACAAGGCAGATGAATTTGCCTGATTTAGGCCGCATTTTTTTAATGAAGCAGGGTTATGAACTGTTTGTATCCTAATGGGGCTTTCCTGCATCAGTTCCGAGATTAAACTGGGGGGCAACGTAGGGGTAGCCCCTGCCTGAGAGCAAACATAAGCAGCCACTCGACTGGCTAATTGGTTAATTTGGTCCAACGGCAAACCCCGCAGTTTCCCCAAAATCATTGCAGCTGTAAAAGAATCGCCCGCTCCTATTGTGTCTTGAACGGCCGCAGGAAATGCTGGGCAATAATAACTATTCTTCTGGTCTGCTATAATACTTCCTGCGGGTCCCTGGGTAAGAGCAATAAAGTGCAATCTGTACTGTTCCAGAAGCACGCGAAGAGCTTTGGTATCGGATTTTGGAAGATTGAAAAGATTCTTTATCACTTCCAATTCCTCTCTGTTCAATTTAAGTATATTTGATTTTTGAAGCGAAGACTCGATAATTTCACGTGAAAAATAAGTCTGTCGAAGATTAATATCAAATACTTTTAAACAATCCTTTTTTGTATGTGTCAAGAAGTTTTGTATGGATTGATAGGATTGTATAGAACGTTGTGCTAAGGTGCCGAAGCAGACAGCATCTACTTCGGAAGCCAGTTTTTGGATATCGTCTGACCATAAGATGTGGTCCCATGCGACCTCTTTCTTGATTCGATAAGAGGCAATGCCGCCTGGATCAAGCGTTACTTGTACCGTTCCTGTTGGAAAGGGTACATGCTGGACATATTGCAGTGATATGCCGGCCGACCGCAATTTCTCGCAGATTTCGCCTCCATTTCTGTCGTTTCCTACGGCAGTTACCAAATGTGCATCCAGCCCCAATGCCTTTGCGTGAAAAACAAAATTGGAAGGTGCACCGCCGAGTTGTTTGCCCTCGGGCAGAACATCGTAGAGGATTTCACCTATACCAGCCACTTTTGCCATTGGTTTCTCACAAAGCATTTCCAAGATGTTTACAACTGTGTTGTCTTTTTTCAACTTCAATTCTATTATTATACAAGTTTTTCAAATAAGAAAAAGGGGAAAATATGCTAAAATTCTGTGAAGATTGTATTACCTCTTTATTTATAGGGACTTATGATGTTTTGCCTGTTTATTGGTTATTTTAAGGGTTATCAAGTAATCTGCTTAAATAATTTACAGGTGCGCAGCTGTTCAGCCACGTTTTTTTGCGAATATTTTCACGCAACTCTCTAAGGCATTGCCTGTGCGGCCTCGGTGCTTCCGTTGGTTGCAAGAGGAAGTAGTCCGATAAAACGGCCGTTGTTCAGATTCTTTCACGGGACTTCTATGGGCGTGTACAGGATTGTTGGAAAGGGCCGAGGAAGAGAAGCAGACAAAGAGGGCTCTTTCTTTCGATGAAGAAAAGCAGTGCAGATTTTTCAAATTTATGCTGGGCAAGGGTGATGTTTTTGACAGCTTATATAAGACTTGTTTTCCTACCCCCAAAATAATATAATTATGCTGATGTGATTTTTGCCCTGGAAGATCGTTTCTGTGGATTATTCGGACCGTATTCGAGGTGTTATATGCCATCTACAGGCGAAAAGTACAAACATAAACAAATATACAGGGATCTTGTTGAAGGTATTGTTAAAGGTCTTTATGCAAAAGGGCAGCAGCTTCCTTCAGGGGATGAATTGGCAAAAAAGTTTTCTGCCTCCCGTCCTACCGTCACCAAGGCCCTGGCAAATTTGCAAAAAGCGGGATTTGTTGAGTGTCGTGTCGGGTCCGGGACCTATGTCAAATACAATGGGGAGTCAAAAAAGGTTTTGAGTTTTGGTCTTTTGATTCCCGGCCTTGGTGAAACAGAGATATTTGAACCTATTTGCGGTCATATCACTCATGAGGCCAAGGATGTAAAAATAAATCTTATTTGGGGGGGATCAATGTCTGATGACGCGGAGAAAAGAAGACAGCAGATCGAAACCTCAGCCATTCATTTTGTCCAGCAGAAAGTGGATGGTGTTTTTTTCTGTCCGCTGGAACTGACATCGGAGAAAGACAATATCAATAAACGTATTGTGGATCTCTTTGATGATGCCAATATCCCTGTTGTATTGATGGATCGGGATATCGTTGCCTTTCCGCTGCGCAGTAAATACGATTTGATTGGTGTTGATAATTACAGAATTGGTTATATCATGACCAGGCATCTTATTGAACATGGTCTTCCTGTCATAAAATTTGTAGCCAGGCCTTTTTCTGCCCCCACGGTTTTATTGCGGATAGCCGGCTTTAAAGAAGCTTTAATACAAGCTTCCTATCCCATCTCGGATATTTCCAATCATATAGCCATAGGAGATGCAGATGACCCGGCCTTCGCGGAATCCCTGCTGAAAGACAACGCCTCTTCGATTGGTATCGTTTGTGCTAATGATACTACTGCGGCTCATCTTATGCATACGTTGACAGAATTGGGCTGCACAATTCCCGGACAAGTTGCCGTTGTCGGCATAGATGATGTAAAATATGCTAAATATTTACGTGTTCCGCTTACCACGTACCGGCAGCCTTGCCAAAATATTGCCCAAGTGGCTATAAGTTTAATGCTTTCAAAGATATCCAATCCCAAAATAGCACCGCAAACAATTTACTTGGATGGAGAACTGATCATACGTAAATCCTGCGGCTGCGAACAAACGAGTTCCTCCTTGAAGAAAACCGTGTCCAGAAAGAAGAAACAATCTGTATCCATATAAGGCATCCCCTTGCTGAAAGATTGTCTTTTGTCCTGTCTGCCGTTGAAGGATAAGGCCCTACAGAGTAAAGAATCCGCCTGTTTTTTGCCAAAAATCCTGCATGATTTCCGTATAGCTGTTCTTTCCTGGAAAGGTTGACGCTGGTTTTACTCCGCTAAAAATATTGCAGCCAATCTCTTCTTCAGAGATGTTGTTTTTCCATCTTTCAACGATGAAAGAATATCCCTTGTCTTGTGTTTATTCATTGCAGCCCAAGGGAGGGGGTGTGTTTATAATCTATTGAAACAAAAAGACTTATATTTTGATTTTTTGGTTTGCTGCCGCGTCTGTCTTAAATGGGAAGTTTGGGTACCGACATTTTTTCTTGTAAAGCTGTAAAGAAATATGTTTCTTATTTAGTGTTTAAGCTGTCAAAATAACATATTTTATTTGACAACATATTTTTGCCATGTTATTTTATCATTATATTGTTCTTTGGGAAATATATAGCAGCGATAGATGTCCTTTGGTATGAGATGCTCCGCGGGTGAAGGCAGGTTTTGTCTTTTGGGGTATGCCAAGGTTACAAAAATGCCCGCACCATCTTCCCCGATCCCTTGGAGGGAGGCGGTTTTCTATGCTGCCAATCCGGAATTATCGAATACTGGGAGCAAAAATTGGCTCAAAAAACGTTTCTTGAAACTATGAACCTCCCCAATCAAATTGTTAGATTCCCTGCAGCGATGAGGCATTCAGTTCGCCATTCAACCTTCATTTCACGGAGGCGTTATGAAGTGTGCGTGTTCTCAAAAGGGTTTTACTTTAATTGAACTGCTTGTTGTTATTGGGATTCTTGCTCTTCTTTTGTCCATGTTGCTGCCTGCCCTGAGAAGTGCGAAAGAAACCGCCCAGCGTGTGTACTGCATGTCCAATTTGAAAACACTTGCCGCCAGCGTTCATTTGTATGCCTCGGAAAACCATGGGAAGGTCCCGTCCGGCAATACGGAAGGGCCTTGCGCCTGGGTGAATCACGCCGGTCTTGCTTACTACAATATCCATAACGATCCGGTTCTTGCCGAGCAGCAGGAAGAATCTATCCGGCGGGGGCTTTTGTGGCCGTATGCCGGTGAGGCGATTGAGGCCTTTCGCTGTCCTACCAGCCGTCCGGGACAGGCACGCTCCTATTCAGTGCCGGATTCATTTGCGTATGACTGTCCGGAATTACTGGCCGTTAACGGGGCCAATGAAACCATGCTGATTAAACATCTTACAGCAATGAAAAATCCGGGCGGGCGTATGCTTTTCATTGATGAAGGATGGGCTACACCAGCTTCCTGGAGCATTATGTACAAAACGCAGCAATGGTGGGATGTGGTTCCGGAACGCCATTCGTCCGGGACTACGTTTGCTTTTGCTGACGGGCATACCGAGTACTGGAAATGGGTGGATGAACGCACTCGACAGTTTTCACGGGAGGCGTCGCGGCTGGAGAATCCCAATGATGCGTCGTATTGGCGCCGTGCAGAACCGGGCAATGAAGATATCCGAAATCTGGTCATGGCTGTCTGGGGGCATGTCGGCTGGAGCGGAGACAGCCAGACAAGATAACCGTTTCTGAAGAGATGTAGGCCGGAATTGGGCAGACAATGCCCGACGTGTGTGCAGGCAGGGATGGGCCAGTGAGAGAAAACAAGAAGACATTTTTAGGAGATGAGAAATGAAGAAAGTAAATCTGTGGTTGAGTCTGGTGTTCATTTTGTGTGCTGCCAATATGGCAATTTCTGAAGTGATCGCTTATGACATGTTCCATTATGAACCGGGGGAGATTGTGGGGCAGTCGGCTCCGGCCCTTGGATTTACTGGGGCCTGGGGCGGGGGCGGCGGGAATCTGTCGCAGTGCACCGTGCAGCCGGCAAGTCTGGTTTATCCGGGAGCAGATGCGGCAATTCAGACTTGCAGCGGAATGGGTCAGGTCATTGTTCCAGTGTTTGAAGGGGGGCGAGCGGGACGTTTTTTTGATACCGATCCGAATGGGCCGTTGGGAATGTACCTCAATTCCCAGGGCTCCATCGGCCGGCCGGGTCAGACGCTTTATCTGAGTTTTCTGATGCGTACCTCCTATACCACGTCCTTTTACGCTTTTGAGCTCAAGCGGTCTGTTCTGGGAGATGAGGGTTCCCGATTATATATAGGAAATGATGTCAGCGGAAACGACTTGCAGGTTTGTGCTTATCGGAACCGCGACCTGTCAGCGGCGAATCTCGGCAAGCAGTTTCAGTGGCTGGGGCCGGCCACGACCGATGTTGAACTTTTTGTGATTCGGATTGACTTTGGAACCACCAGTGACAATGTGACAGTTTATCGGAATCCTTCTCTGGATGCAGAACCGGTAATGTCACCGCATCTGGTGAATGCCGGCTTTTTGGATTTTGATGCTATTTCATTTGCGGCCTGGGTTGGTCCCAGCGGTCGTCTTGCCCAATTTGATGAAATCTGTCTTGCTTCCAGCTATGCGGATGCGGTTCGGTTTTATAATATGCCGAAACGGGCCCAAAATCCGACTCCAGCGGATGGCACTGTAGAGGTTCCGGTCTCCTCCGCTGTCGCATTAAGCTGGGAGGCGGGCTCTGATGTTTCTCCGATCGGCTATAGGGTCTATTTCAGCGATAACCTGGACGAGGTATTGACCGAAAGTGCTGCCGCTTATCAGGGAACCACCACAAGTCCCAGTATGGCCATCGGCTTGCTCCATACGGATACGACTTATTATTGGTCTGTCAAGGAATTGGCGGAACCCAACAATATCCCCGGTGTTGTCTGGATGTTTGAAACCGAGAAGACCTATCCGATTATTCTCCAGCAGCCGGCTGATCAGCGGGTCTTTGCGGGTGCTACAGCTTCCTTTGTGTTGGATGTTACCTCGGAATCACCCGCATTCTATCAATGGTTTAAGGCAAATGCTCCGCTGAGCGATGGCGGGAACATCAGCGGCGCACAAACGGCGACGCTGACGATTACCAATGCGCAACTGGCCGACGAAGGGACGTACTATTGTGAAGTGACCAATAGCGCCGGGACCATCGTCTCTAAGACAGTCGTCCTAAAGATCAATCGGCTCGTGGGGTACTGGAATCTCGATCGGTCTGCCGATCCGAATACTGTATGGCAGGATTTGTCTGGTTCGGCCAATAACCTCCAGCCCGTGTATACGGTTCCTGCCAGTTATACCTGGACAACAGGAGCGGACGGCACTCCAAACGGTGCTATTGTTTTTGACGGGAAATTTGCGCTTGGTACAAAGAAATCTGATGGAACCATGAATGATATTCCTGTGGACAATGAACCCTATACGATCCAGGCCTGGTTCAAAACCCCCGCTCCGAGAACACAGGGCATCATCGGGTGGGGCAACTATGGTAAATTCAATCAGTGCAACGCCATTGCCATGTATGCGGAAAATCCAGTGATGATTAAGAATTACTGGTGGGATAACGATCTGGATATCAGTCGCGGATACAGTTTGGCCGATAATGCCTGGCATCAGATTGTCGTCACATATGACGGAAGCACCCGAGTAGGGTATATTGACGGGATTCAGGCAGCCGCGGATAATCCGGCGCCGCACAATGTCCAGACCAATGAGAATTTCCTGATTGGGAAAACCAATACAGCTAATCCTTCGGCGGAGTTTTTTGCAGGGGCTGTTGACGAGGTCAAAGTGTATAATTATGCCTTGACGCCGCTGCAGGCAGCGCTTGCGTACACGGATTTTGCCGGCGGCGATTTGTGTGCGTTTCCTCCGGCTTATGATGTGAGCCATGATTGCCGGGTCGATCTTGAAGATTTGGCATTGCTGGCAACAGAATGGCTTGAGTGCGGTTTGGTGCCTGCCTGTATCCAGTAATTTTCAGCAGCAGACGGCGGCCTTCGGCGAATGGCACAACGCCGGAGGCCGCTGCTGCGAATGCTTCTTTTAGGGAGTGTGCCGAGGGTCGAACCAGGAATCAGACGGGAACAGCGATGACTAAACTTATGAGACAACGGCTCTTGTGGATGGTGATTTTTGTGTATCCTGCCGCCGCCAGAGTGCTTGCTTATGAATCTTTCCGGTTGGAGCCGAGGGCAGATATCCTGATTGCCGACTTTGAAGGCAGTGATTATGGTGATTGGCAGGCAGTCGGCGAGGCGTTTGGCCCTGGTCCTGCGCGGGGCACTTTGCCCGGCCAGATGGAGGTTACCGGTTATTTGGGGCATGGCTTGGTTAATACCTTTTATGGAGGGGACGGCTCCACCGGAACGCTGACTTCTCCGCCGTTTGAAATCAAGCGTCCGTATATCAACTTTCTGATAGGCGGAGGCGGATACGCGGGGCAGACCTGCATCAATCTGCTGGTCGACGGTCAGGTTGTGCGGACGGCAACGGGGCCGAATACCGAACCCGGCGGCAGTGAACATCTTGACTGGCAGTTCTGGGATGTGCGTGAGTTTTTGGGGCAGAAGGCGCAGATTCAGATTGCGGATTTGCATACCGGCGGGTGGGGTCATATTAATGTTGATCACATTGTTCAGAGCTATAAAAAACGCGAGACGGTTTTTAATAAAGAACGGGCATTCACGCTGAGCAAAAAATATCTCATCTTTCCGGTGAAAAACGGTGCATCCAAACGCCGAATCACTCTTTTTGCTGGAGGGGAGAAAGTGCGTGAATTTGAGATTGAACTGGCTCCGGCGGAACCGGATTTTTGGGTTTATCTGGATATAAGGGAGTTTTCGGGCCGGCAGGCGACGCTTCAGATTGACCGGTATTCTTCAGACTGGCAAACAGGATTTGACGCTGTGAACCAGGCGGATACCTTTCCGGGTGAGGAAACCCTCTATCAGGAAAAACGGCGTCCGCAGATTCATTTTACCGCCCGGCGGGGATGGATGAATGACGTCAATGGTCTTGTCTTCTGCGGCGGACAATATCATCTGTTTTTTCAGCATAATCCGTACGGGTGGGGTTGGGGGAACATGACGTGGGGGCATGCCGTCAGCACGGACCTGGTGCATTGGCAGGAATGGGGGGATGCCCTCCATCCTGATGCGTTGGGTACGATTTATTCCGGCTCGGCGGTGGCAGATCAGGACAATACCGCCGGTTTGCAGACGGGCAGCGAACAGATTATCGCGGCTTTCTATACGTCGGCCGGCGGAACCAATTCATGGTCGGCAGGAAAGCCGTTTACGCAGTCTATGGCCTTCAGCCGTGACAGCGGACATACGTGGACGAAATATGCCCATAATCCTGTGCTTGGCCACATCATCGGCAGCAACCGGGATCCGAAGGTCTTCTGGCACGAGGGAACGGGCAAGTGGATTATGGTTCTTTGGATGGATGGTTCGACCCTGTCTATTTTTACCTCCTCTGATTTGAAGACATGGCAAAGGCAAAGTGATATTGATGGATTTTTTGAATGTCCGGAGATGTTTGAATTACCCGTGGACGGCAACCCTGCCAATACAAAATGGGTTGTCTATGGGGCCAGCGGCGACTACAAGATTGGTCAGTTTGACGGCAGGCGGTTCACCGCCGATGGGGAACTTATCAAGTTCGAATACGGCAACTGCTTCTATGCATCTCAGACATTCAACAACATACCCCCCTCCGACGGCCGACGCATCCAAATGGCCTGGGGACGAGTCGATATGCCGGGTATGCCGTTTAACCAGATGGCTCTGTTCCCGGTCGTGCTGTCGCTGCGTCCAACAGCCGAGGGCATCCGGATGGTTGCCAATCCTGTTGAGGAAATTGCAAATCTTCATCAGCAGCCGCGAAGCTGGTCTAATCTTAAGGTTCATCCCGGGGAGAATCCGCTTTCCGTTCTGACGGGTGAACTCTTTCATATCAAAACTGTTTTGCGTCCACAGGGTGCCCAGTCCTTCCGGTTTGTCATCCGGACGGTTCCGGTTTCTTATCATGTTTCTTCGCAGCAGTTGACATGCTTGGGCAAGACCGCGCCGCTGGCGCCGGAGAACGGCACCATTCGTCTGGAAATTCTGGCGGATCGGATGAGTATCGAAATCTTTGCCAACGGCGGTCGAATCTATATGCCAATGGGGGTGGATATGGCGGAGCAGCCGAAAACCATGGAGTTTGTCAGTGAGGGCGGCGATACGCTGATTGAGACGATGGATGTTTATCCGTTGCGCTCCATCTGGTTTTAACATCTCCACCTATCCAGACGCTTATAATTGAGCAGCCCAAGGGCGGGCTTTTTTGGTTTTTGGCAACGGCTGAACGTGCCGGACACCGGACAAAGCGCAGGTTCCCCTTTGTGTTTCTTCATCACCTAAACGTTTCCTCGAAGCGTCCCCTGTTCGTTCGGACGAAGATGGATGCTTAATTTACCAGAAAAAGGTGGTATAGGTCTGTAAAGTCTGCTATTGGGCATAAAAATGTTAAAAAAGGCGGTTTTTTGAGGGTTGGAGCATAATTGCGCGCTAAAAAGAGGGGCGCTGTACATTATCTTGAAGGAGATGTATTTTAAATGAAGGATAATGTGGGGATGGAATCTTCGGCTCCATCTGAGAACGGTCAGTCGCAGAATGAAGAGTTTGTGCGTCTTCTTCTGCTTTATCAAAAGCGGATATACGGCTTTATTCTGGCGATGGTGCCCAACTATGCTGATGCGGAGGATTTGTTTCAGCAGGTGGTGATGATTATGTGCCGGCGGTTTGGGGACTTTGAGCCGGGAACGAGTTTTCTGGCGTGGGCTCTTCAGATTGCACGGTATGAACTGAACAATATCCGCAAGACGCAGCGTCGGAGCCGAGTTCAGTTTTCCAGCCAGACGATGGATATGCTTTTTGAGCAGGCCTGCCGGCAGGTTTCGGGAATCGACCAGCGAATCGGGGTGTTGGAAGAGTGCCTGAAAAAACTGGAGCCGGCCGACCGGGCGCTGGTTTATCGACGATATGAGCAGGGGATGAAAATCAAGGAGATTGCTCAGCAGGTGGGGCGTTCGGTGTACAGTCTCTATCGGGGGTTTAACCGGATTCACCTTTTTCTGCGGCATTGCGTGAATACGCAGCTGGAAGCGGAAAGGGGGAAATCATGAGCGGGTTTACACGGGATGAATTTGAGCTGGGTCTTCTGATTGTGGAGGCCCTCGAAGGGGAGATTGCTCCGGCCCAGTTTGCCCGGCTGGAGCAGCGGATTCAGTCGGACCCGGAGGCAGCGCGGCAGTATCTGGAACAGGTGATGAATTCGGCTCTGCTGATGTGGCGTGCGGAGTCGTGGTATGCGGAGACGATGCTGAGTCCGTCTCCGGAAGATGCGCATTTTCTGGCAGAGATGGGAGAATATGAAAAGACGGCGCCTGCGGTGGAGATTGTGCCGGAAGAGAAGCCGGCGCCGCTGGAGCCGAAAGGAGCCGTGCGGAGCCGCAAGCAGACAAGCCGTTTTTCGCTGATTGCGGCGGCGG
>Ga0255345_1001115_pt1 | contig 40948 bp, 31 predicted proteins | sample wastewater_treat_6_FD_192415 | JGI IMG/M metagenome (GOLD analysis project Ga0255345, IMG submission 192415) | Wastewater microbial communities from Lulu Island WWTP, Vancouver, Canada - plant20 | ecosystem: Engineered > WWTP > Wastewater > Unclassified | place: Canada: Vancouver, British...
GGTCGAATAGACTGTACCGGTTCGACCCCGGTCTTCGGTACCAGTATGCCGCGGAGTAGAGCAGTCCGGAAGCTCGTCGGGCTCATAACCCGGAGGTCAAAGGTTCAAATCCTTTCTCCGCAACCAATAAAGAAAACAGCCGTATATGTTGATGGCTGTTTTTTTTCTTTATACCTACGGATGGGATTGATTAAAAACGGTTATCTGACCAATGCGGCAATGCTTTTATTTTCCGAGAATGCTCAAAGATGGCAACAGGGTGTATATGTGAAGATAGGTTTCTTTCGCAATCACGCAGATTTGGAATATCAGGATGAAATCCATGGACCTTTGATTAATCAGATAGATCGTGTTATGGAAGTTGTGCACCTTAAGTATATGAAAGCGAGAATTACATACGAAGGTATTCAGAGAATAGAACGCTATTTTGTTCCGGATGAAGCCTTAAGAGAAGCAATACTGAACGCTATATGCCACAAAGATTATAGCCGTAAGATCCCCATACAGATTAGTGTATTTAGCGATTAGCTTTACATAGGTAATGTCGGTAGGCTCCCTGAGCATTGGACACTTGATGACTTATTGGGTAAACACAATTCCATTCCTTTCAATCCCGATGTTGCCAATGTTTTCTATCTTGCCGGTCACATTGAAAGCTGGGGACGCGGTATTGAGAAAATTTTTAATGCCTGCAAAACGGAAAATGTACCTATGCCGCAATTTAAGGTACATCCCGGTGATATAATGATTCATTTTACCGCTCCTTACGGTTTTTCCGAATTAGGAGTTAAATATGATATCGGAAGCAAGCAAAATGACCAAGATAGTGACCAGGTCAGTGACCAAGATATTAAAGTAAAAGATATACTTGCTTTTTGTACGGATGAACGGACGCTGGAAAGCATAATGAAACGGTTCGGAATGTCCCATAGAACCTATTTCAGAAGAACATATATCAACCCGTTACTTGAAGAAGGCTTATTGAGAATGACAATTCCGGACAAACCGACAAGTAAGAATCAGCAATATGTAATAACACAAAAAGGACGTGAACTGTCGGAAAAGTAATAGCAAAATATACCCTAAAAGGTATAAATATGTGAAAATAATATATATTATACCCATATAGGTATAATTATTAGCAAAAGTGTTGATATATTACCCTATCGGGTGTAATAGGTGGCTATGGATACTATTGGAAAGTATATAAAACGGAAAAGAAAAGAAGCAGGCTTGACTCAGGTGGATTTTGCCGTATGTTCCGGACCGGGACTTCGTTTTATTCGCGAACCGGAGCAGTGAAAAGAGACAGTCAGACCGGATAAGGTAAATCAGGCTCTCGGAATGTTCGGAATGAAAGCGGTTCCCGGAAAAAAGGATTAATAATGCAAGACTCCTACAGAACCGCTTGTGTCCCTGTGCAGAATATAGCTTCCGGATAATATGAAATCGGAATCGGAGCAGCTTATAATCGCCGGAATATCGGATTTAACCGAATAAACTTCTTTTGCATATCAGAATAATCTGATTTAACGATTGTATTGTCATATAAGTTACAAATAAGTAATCTTTAAAACGATTGGGTCAGGAAGTCATCGAGGGCTTTGTCAATTTCCTCACCGTGTCCCGTCATCATATGTCCGCCATCGGGGAAAGAAACAAGCGCAAGGTGAGGGAAACGATGTTGTGCATTTTTCACCTTTTCAAAACTTGCTACCGGGTCATCTTCAGAATGTAGAATCAATACCGGTACTTTAAGTTCTTCAATCGGATACTGCTCAAAGTTTCTCTCCATATCCGGATTGGTCAGTTTCCCGTCCAGAATAACTCCGGCTTTTCTTTGGGCAACGGGCTGAATGCTTTCTACTATTGAGGCCGGCATACCCGTCATTGAAGGCATAAGCGGACTTATAAGATACATTGCATAATCGGACAATAGCGGTTCGGGCGGTGCCTGATATTCAAGATAGGTATCCGGTTTTTCATTGACCGGCATAGCGGAACAAAACAGGATTAAGCCTTTGACCCGTTCGGGGTAATCCAGCGCAAAACGAATAGCGGGAGTACCGCCTGCTGAAGTTGCCAGAACATAGACTTTATCAATTTTCAGATAATCAAGTAATTCTTTGTAGGCTGCAGCTTGTTCTTGGGGTGTTCCGTCTCCTTTTATGTCAGAACCGAGATAACCGAATCGTGACGGTGCAAGCAAACGATTTTTTGATTCTCTGTTTTTTACATTGTCATATGCCTGATCATAACCGCCGAAAATACCGTGAACCGATAAAATAATTTCGCCTTCTCCCGTATCGACATAAGTCATTGAACCGTAAGACAGATTTGCTGTGTCCACCTTATATGATTTTAGTTTATCCAGAGCTTTATTATAACCGTAGACACAACGTATTCCCTGAACTGTGAAATATAGGGCGAATATAATTAAAACAGCATATAACAACCATATCATTTTTCCTTTCCTTACCTTTCTCTTTATCATTTTAATTCACTCCTGTTTAAATATTTTTTTAATTAATAGTTCCTGAAAACATCTACACTATGTTCAGAATCTCCGTTACAAGCCGGAAAAAGGAGCAATAATCCTTTTTACTGTACAAATCGGTTGCTAAAAGTTCCTTACTCAACGAACGGTTTAAAAAGGCGGATTGAATGGTAGATAAAAGCATGAATGCCTTTATTTTTCTTATATTCTCCGGTTCATTAATCGGGATTGTCTTAAGTATTGCTCTGTAGCTTACGGAAGAGTTGCTTTCCGTGCTCGGTTGCGAAAGATCACCCAGCATGGATATTTTTGATATTTCCGGGTTGTTTATAAGAAAAGTAAAAACACCTGCAGTAAAATCTGCTATGTCGAACTCATTACTATTTACATCCTTTCCGGTTGTCGGATTGTCTGTTCCGGAAAATGTCTCCATGACCTTTGAGATGATGCGCTGAACACAAATTTCAATCAAATTCTTTTTAGAACCGAAGTGATAGTTAATAAGCCCGACGGCAACGTCCGCTTTATGGGCGATTTCCCGTACGGTTATGTTTTCCGTTAAACCGTCTGACTGCTTTATTAAAGCCATTGCGGTATCTATTATTCTTTCCCTTATATCCTGTGTAGTATTTTGATTCATAGCATACCTCCATATTGAACACTGTTCAATAATATATTACTGAACAATGTTCAAATTGTCAAGTTGATTTTTACAAACGATAAAAAGATAAGTTGCGGACTCATTTGGAAACCCTGAAAAATACACAAGTTATTGACATATGCCGGAAACAATATATAATTATAGGTGTAGACTATTTGTGCAGGCAGAGGAGGTAATCATTAATGGCCAGACCTATGAAGCGAAGAAGGGTTTGTCACTTACCAAAGATTAAGCGATTCGGACCGCTTGATTTACCTACCGGAGCAAACGGTTTTGTAAACATGACTGTAGATGAGTATGAGACCATAAGGCTTATAGACTTGGAAGGATTAATGCAGGAAGAGTGTGCAAAGCAAATGAGTGTAGCCAGAAGTACCGTACAGGGTATTTATGTTGAAGCCAGAAAAAAGTTAGCTGAATCTTTAGTAAACGGAAAAATTCTGCTGATTGATGGCGGTGAATACCTGCTTTGTGATGAATTTGTAAATGACTGCGGACGCATGTGTAACAGACACAGACGCGGCAGACGTTTTGAAGAATAGGTTATTGAATATTAAAAAAACAGGAGGATTATCATGAAAGTAGCAGTTCCGGTAACAGAGAAAAGTTATGAGTCGAATGTATATGCATCATTCGGCAGAGCTCCGTATTTCCTTATTTACGATACGGAAACCAAGAAGAGTAAATTTATAGAAAACAGTGCTGCAACCAGCATGGGAGGTGCGGGAATTAAGGCTGCACAGACAATAATAGATAACAAAGTAAATGTTGTATTGGCTCCGCGTTGCGGACAAAACGCAGCTCATGTTATACAGTCAGCCGATATTTTGATTTATAAAACGGTTGCGGGTTCGGCAAAGGATAACATTGATGCTTTTGTTGCGGGCAAACTTTCGTTATTAGATGAAATTCATGCCGGATTTCACAGACGCTGAGGATAATAATATGAGAATTGCCGTACTGAGCGGTAAGGGCGGTACAGGAAAAACATTGGTGTCGGTCAACTTAGCGGCGGTTGCAAAGAGTGCAACATATATAGACTGTGATGTGGAGGAACCGAACGGCCATCTGTTTTTTGCGCCCGAAGGAATTAAAGAAGAAGATGTAACGGTAAAGGTTCCGAAAGTTGATGAAGCATTATGCAACGGATGCCGTAAATGCGTTAACTTCTGCAAGTTCAATGCATTGGCGCATACCGCTGATAATCTGATTATTTTTGATGATATCTGCCATTTTTGCGGCGGTTGTATGTTGGTTTGTCCCCAAAAAGCATTAACCGAGACAGATAAAGTTATAGGCAGGATTCAGAAAGGAACTTCCGAACACGTATCGGTATATTCCGGGATATTGAATGTCGGTGTAGCTTCGGGAGTTCCCATTATAAATCAACTGCTGGAGGAAAAGAATTTTGCAGCAAATAAGCTGACCGTTATTGACTGTCCTCCCGGAGCTTCCTGCGTTGTAATGGAAAGTATCAAGGATGTGGATTACTGTATTCTGGTAGCCGAGCCTACCTTGTTCGGTGTACATAACCTGGAATTGGTATATCAATTGGTCAAATTATTCAAAAAGCCGTTCGGAGCGGTGCTTAATAAATGCTTAGAAGGAGAAAATCCGGCAGAGCGGTTCTGTATAGAGAATAATATTAAAATCTTGGGAAAGATTCCGTTTGATACCGATCTCGGAGCATTAAACTCCGATGCAAAGATAGTTGCTTATGAAGAAAAGAAGTATAAAGATATGTTTTCTTCATTGCTTGATAGGGTGGTAAAGGAGGTAAAACATGCGACAGTTACTGATATTAAGCGGTAAAGGCGGTACCGGAAAGACCACCATAGCAAGTGCGTTTATAAAGTTGGCGGATGCCAAAGCATGCGCCGACTGCGATGTGGATGCCCCCAATTTGCATCTGGTAACAAAATGGAAAACGCAACCTCAAATAAAGGACTATTACGGATTACCCAAAGCCGAGATAAATCCCGAGCTGTGTATCTTATGCGGTCAGTGTAAAGAGCATTGTCGTTTTGATGCTATCCTGTTGTCGGACGGAGAATACAAGATGAAGCCTTTTGCTTGTGAAGGTTGCGGTGTATGTGAACTGGTTTGTCCCGCCCAAGCCATAACGATGATTCCTTCTGTGGACGGTGAATTAACCCTTTACTCCGATAATGAAAAAGTTTTTTCCACCGCACAGCTCAAAATGGGCAGCGGCAACTCGGGGTTACTTGTCACGGAAGTGAAAAAACAAATGAAGTCGGTAGAAGTGAATACGGATTTTGCAATTATTGACGGCTCACCCGGCATAGGCTGTCCGGTAATTGCTTCTCTAAGCGGAGTGGACATGGTTCTTATTGTTGCCGAACCTTCCATATCCGGTATCAGCGATATGGAACGTATTATCGGAACAGCGGCTATATTCGGAATAGAGATAGCCGTATGTATTAATAAATACGATACAAATATCGGTAATACCGAAAAGATTGAAGATTATTGCAAAAAGCACGGGATAGCTCTTGTAGGCAATATACCCTTTGACCCGGCAGCGGTAAAAGCAATCAACAACGGTCAGACCGTTGTGGACATAGACTGCATATCGGGAACAGCGGTTAAGAATGTTTACAACAGGACAATGGCTCTGCTTCTTGCTATTTAACGGACGGAACATCAATATATATCATTGTTTTTTGATCGTTTACAACCAATGTGTTATCGTCAAGAAAAGATAAACTTCCGTAACTTAATATTAGTTCATCCTGTACCAATACCTTTTTCTGTTCAAGGTCTATTATTATTATGCCGGTATTATCATAGGTTATAACATACTCGTCTTTTATAAGGCTGTCTGCAGTTAGAAGAGCAAGGTATTTACCGTCCTTTGATAACGCATAAGCATTGATACATACAAAGGGATCCGTCCAATTACGTATATCTATAGAGGTGTTGTCATCAGGGTTCTGTATGTATAATATTTCTTTGTTGTAATACTCGTAAGTTCCGATTATTTTGCTTACATATTTATCATCTTTATTGGATATAAGCAGGTCGTCATATACTGTCATATGGGTTAGACGACCTGTATCGATATCGTATGAGAAATACCAATTATGATATGCTCCTTCTCCCGGAAATGTGGATTCTATAACAATCTTATTCTTACTGATTGCTTTTACAAATCTGCTTGAAGTAAAATTCATACCTGAAAATCCGACATGATCAAGAATCATATAGTATTTTCCGGTTTTTCTATCCTCAAGAGTTATCTTTCCGTTATCGCTTATAACCTTCCAATCGGTGCCGGATATATAATCCACCCTATAATCTTTTGCATCTTCAACAATAACTTTACCGTCAGTATCTATAAAATCCGTAATGTAAGGTAAATCATCTTTGTAGTATTTAAATTCAAAGATATTATTTTTTTCATGGGAAAAGCTGTCCGTGTACTTAAGTATTCCCCTGTTAATCAAGCCATAGCCTTTTTCCCATATTATCTCATTTGTTTTGTAATTAACTTTAAAAAGCTTATTTACAGGGTCTTTAACAAAGAATATTACACAGTCTTTACCTGCCGGTAAAAAGTGCTCATGTGCCATGAGGTTGCCTTGAAAATATTCAACATCCCCGGTAAGTTCGGTTATAACGGGACATTTTGATAAGTCTTCCATATGAATTGCCGACTGTATTTGTGAAAGCTTCTTGCTGAGTTTGTTTGCATTAAGTTTAAATCTTCCGTCCGCTTTTATATAGTCGTATAAGTCTTTCTTTGTTTCCAATGCTTCATTTTTATCCAGGAAGCCGCATAGTGTAAACTGTCCTGTTTCTTTATCTTCCGTATAGACAATTTGAACGGATATATAGTAATCGAGATCCCTTTTCGTCAAACCTTCGATATCAACGTTTGTTCTGAGTATTATTGTGCACATATTCGCAATAAGATTGTAATCATCACACATAAGTACATCATCTAAGTAATACTCATCACGCAAGTTATTATCGCAGTATGCGTTGCAACTTGTTATGTCCTTATCCTTATACTTTGTGCATATATATCTTTGAGCCCACTCTTCCAAAGGAGAGATTTCATCAAAAGTGGAAATATCTTCTTGTGATATGTTTGCTCGGATAATCTCGGTTCTGCTCTGAGGGAAGCTGTACAAGGGATTGACAGGTGATTTATCGGAAAAGTCCGGAATACCCGGTTGGGTTGTAACAGCATTGTTGAAGATGTGTTTCTCAACCGGCCAGAATGCAGTTTGATTTATATATTTAATACCGTCCGGCAGGGTGACAGATCTTTGCGGGTCCTGCCTGTTGATAGTGCGGAAAGCGTACCTTCCTATATACTCTATTCCCGGCTTAATATCCACTTCGGTTATTCCTTCATAATCGTTGAAGGATAACGGATTTATTTTGTTGACACCCGGTATACTCGGTATGACCAGGGTGCTCATAGGTTTTCCTATAGCTCCCGTTATCGTATCGTTATCTATGGAAAGGTGTGACGGATGCCCTGAACCTGTCTTTATCTTATTCAAATCAAGTCCCAGGAAAGCATCTTTACCTATATAAGTTACACTGTCGGGTATATCCGCCGAAGACAGATTATTATTCGCAAAAGCATTTTTACCTATATATTCCAATCCTTCAGGCAGTTTTAGGTCGGTAATGGAGTTTTTATCAAAAGCTTTATCTCCTATGTATTTCAATTTATCGGGCAGTTTAATTTGTTCTATGCCGTTAGATAAGAAATTCCAATCACGGCCACCGTCTTTATACTTTATATTTATCTTCACATTATCACTGAAAGCCCTGAAACCTATGTGTTCAACATTGTTACCCAAATGCACCTCAACTAAACCGGTATTGGAAAATGCCTGATCACTGATATATGTTACCGTATCGGGCAATATGACTCCGTATAGAGGTTTAAAAGAAAAGGCCTGCCAACCTATGCCTGTAATCTTTACACCGTTTATGGTTTCGGGAATATTAACATATACTCCGCCTTCCGTATTGTAGTCCAATATAACTCCGTTCAGTTCATCCACGGTGAAATACTTACCGTCGGTATATGCTGTAGGCTTTGCGGGCAACGGTGTGGAAGTAGGAGTAGGTGTTGGAGCAGGAGTATCTGTAGGTGAAGGTATAACTTCCGTATTAACGGGTTGTTCGGATTGTTCCGCTTGGGGAGAGGGAACATAGGATACGGTGGGAGTTGCACTCTCACAGGAACATAAAAGAATGGATAATGTTATCAGTAAAAGAACTAATTTGCATAAAGTATTTGTTTTCATGTCTACCTCGAAGTAAGTATTAATGATGATATAACAATTATAATATAAGCAGAATATATTAATAAACTGTGAACAAATTAAGAACATTACATGAATTCTTTACCGCTTCCGCTCGACATGTACACGCATAACAGGTATACTTAATCCAAGATAAGTGAAATACCGAAAGATTTTTCTTAATATACAGAACGACATTGAAATATCTTAAATTCCGGATTTCTCCATCTGTTCATTTTTATTTGCCTTGCCTGTAAAATCGTGGTAAAATATCTTTTAGGCTGAATATTCGGCAGTAATGATAACTGACCTTGAAAGGAGATATCGTGGTTACATTAAACTTTGAAAAACGTGATAAGAATTTAAAAGGAAGACAACTTAGAAATAAAGGCATAATACCGGCGGTGCTTTACGGAAAGCATCTGGAGGAATCGGTTTGCTTACAGCTTCCCGTACATGAAGCCGAGAGATTTCTGCAATACAATTTCATCGGTTCAAAAGTGGAAATAGTGATAGGTAAAGAAAAGTATATGGCGGTACTGAAGGAAGCCACATACACTCCCGGTGCCAATAAACTGGAGCATTTAAGCTTTCAGGCCTTGGTAGCCGGAGAGGTTACAAGAAGCGTAGCCAGAGTCATAATCAGCGGAAGAGAAAGAATAAGAGAAGGTGTACTCATTCATATGCTGGATGAAATAACATACAGCGCCCTTCCTGCAGATTTTGTAGACCGTGTGGAAGTGGATGTTTCGCAAATGAAACCCGGTGATGTGTTGACGGTGGAGGAACTTGATATAGCAAAGAACGAAAAAATAGAATTGGTTACACCGCCGGACAGCGTTGTTGTTACCGTAACGGTACCTAAGGTATATACGGAAGATGAGGAAACTGAAGCTGCGGATGTTGAGGAGCCTGCTCTTGTATCCGATAAGGAAGAGGACTGAACAATTAATTAATCATGTTTTAAAGGAGCTGTTAAGAAATTTCTAACAGCCCCTTTTTTTATGTTCGTTTATGTTATAATCTAACGGTAGAAAGGGTTTTAAATGAAGTACCTCAAACCGATATCTCTAATAGTGTTTATATTATGCGCAGCCGTACTGATGTATGTAATTATTACTTATGAAACAAAAGTTGAGTATGTCGTATCGGGAGAAACAATTATTTCCTGCAAGACAAATGCCAAACACCCCGTTATACCGGCATCAATAGATAACAAAGCGGTTGCCTCAATAGGAAACAGAGCTTTTTGCGATAACTCCTCCATGATAACCGTTAAATTGGATGACGGCATTATAGAACTCCAGGATGAATCTTTCTATAACTGTTCCGCTTTAAGAGAAGTATTTATCCCTAGATCGGTTACTTATATAAGTCCGACGGCTTTTAGTGAGTGTCCCGAATTTGCGAAAATAGAGGTGGATCAGGGCAACAGAGTATATAAGTCATTTAACGGTGTACTGTTCAAGGACGGCATGTCGGAAATAGTGTATTTCCCCGTTTCGTTTATGAGAACGGAATACTATATAGCACACGGAACAAGAATAATCGGAGAAAAGGCTTTTTACAAAAGCCCGCTTTACACGGTTCATATACCGGATACTGTAACATATATACAAGATTATGCTTTTGCGGAGAGCAGCGATATGAAAAGTGTAACTCTGCCTGCCAATCTTATATATCTCGGAGAGAATGTATTTCTGGGAAACGGCAAACTGCGCACTATTACAATAGGTGCCGGTGTAGAAATTCAGCCCAATTCCGTAGACGGCATTTCCTTTTACGAACAGTATCAACTTTACGGAGCGGGCACATATTTGAAGACCGGCAATAATATATGGGAGTATATACACGACAAAGACTGAATGATATTAAACGACCGCTGTTGACGGATATAATCAATTTGTATCGGTGTCATTTTATTTAAAAAGAAGGAGAGGGAGAAACAGTTGCTGACTGTATATATAAAGCATTATGAATTCGTATGAAAGAGTAATGGCGGCATTTTCTAAAGAAAAAAGCGATCATGTACCTATCTATTGCGGTTCCGTTTCGTCGAGAGTCGCATCACAGGTAATGGGGAGAACCATGTATGTGGGCGGCGGTATTCAGCAGTACAGAGAAAGCCTTGCAAGGTTCCGCGGAGAAGAAGCCCACAGGGAATTTGCAGAAAAATCCAGGCAGGATGCTTTTGACTGGAATGAAGCGATGGATTTTGACTATGTGCGCCCTTCCTACTGGCGATATCGCTACAAGCCGACCAAAATGCTGGACGATGTTACATTCTATTATGAAAGAGAAGACGGTACACACTGGATAATGAAGTATTTTGATGAATATGAGCTTTTTGCATGCATGGAAGATAGTAAAAAAGATGTAGACGATCCCGATCTTCTGGAAGAGGAAGTAATCAACACCGAGCAATACAATAAAAGATATGTTCCCGATATTTCCATGCACAGCGATTATATAGATACAATGAGTTACTTCAACAATCGCAGAGCTACCTATACCGGCGGTCTGGCTCTTCTGATACCCAATACAAGAGAAGTATGGTTTGAGGCGGTTGCGGCGAGACCGGATTTGGTGGAGAGATATCTGGAGGCTTTGACACAAAGAGCATTGATGAACATACCGCTGATAGCTTCCATAGGTGCTCGCATCGCATACGGAGGGGGAGACTGTGCCGGAAACAGAGGACTATTTTATTCAAATGAAGTATTTAAGAAGCTGATGGTTCCCCGTCTGAGGAGAATATCGGACAAATGCCATGAATACGGGTTGTATCATGTCTTCGGGTCGGACGGTTATTTCTGGGATGTGGCGGATGATTTTTATATCCACAGCGGTATAGACGGACATTATGAAGCCGACTGCTCCTGCGGAATGGACATCCGCTCGGTAAGGACAAAATATCCCGATATAACGGTAATAGGGGGAATATCGGCAGCGACTTTAGACAGTAAAAGCCAAGACGATGTCAGAACGGAAGTTATGGAAGCCGTTTTGGCTGCAAAGGAGTTGAACGGTGCAATAGTGGGATGTTCCAATCTTGTTTCGCCCACTACTCCGATAAAAAACTTCATGCTGATGATGGAGCTTCTTCATAAGTACAAATGACTCTGAATTTCTCTGTTAAACAGCGAACTTTCCGGCTTCAAGAAGCTTAATGGCTTTTTTTGCTTTTACCGGCTTGGAGAAAAGAAAGCCTTGATAATAGTCACAGTTGTTTCTCTTAAGATATTCCAACTGTCGCGGATGTTCAACACATTCGGCAACTGTTTTTTGTCCCATCTTATGGGCAAGATTAATAATATCTGAAGTTATGAGTTCTTTTTCATCTTTAACAAGAAGCTGGTCTATGAAGAATTTGTCTATCTTGATTATATCGGCGGCAATTTCATGTTCCTTTGCCAATGAGGAGTAACCTGTACCGAAATCATCTATGGCAAATCGTATGCCTAAAATCTGGGCTTTTGTAAGTTGATTGTTTATCACTTCCAGATTATCGGCAAAACCCGATTCCGCAATCTCCAGAATGAGGTTTTCCGGCAAAATGGAATTATTATCTATGGCATTTTTTAAGTCGGTAAGGAAATCATCTCTTGATAACTGAATTTCCGAAATGTTAACGGCAACCGATACGTCGGGCCAACCGTTGTCCTGCAGTTTTTTTATGAATCCGCATGCTTCGTCGAGTATTATTCTACCCAGCTCCACGATAAGATACCGCTTTTTCGCAACATCAATGAACTCAATCGGACTTATGTTGCCCAGTTCTTTGTCGTTAATACGTGCAAGTGCTTCGAAAGCATGAATGCTTCCGTCCCTGTTTATTATAGGTTGGTACTCCAGATAAAAAGAGTCTCTTTCGGTATTGTCACAAATGCGTGCCAATATGTCTTTTATATATTCCTGTCTCATTACATCGGATTCCATATCCGTGTCGTAAAAGCTGTAACCGAACGGTTTAACGGCATCGGTCAATGTTGCGGTCATTGTGGCATTTTTCAGTACCGTCTGAATATCTTTGTCCTTTTTATTGAAAATATCGACACCTACCCATGCTCCGTATGCTTTCAGAGCCGTGTTGCTGCTCAACATTTTTATTATTCTGTCACACAGTTTCACAAGTTCATTTTTAGTGCGGAAGTTTTTCACATATAGAGCGAATTTATCCATTGAAAGCTGACAGAGTATATGGGAATCATCGGTTATCTCTGTTAAATGTGTGGCGATGTTTTTTATAACCGATCTGCAATAAGAATATCCGTAAGTAGTAAGTATAAGATTATATTTTCTTATGCGAATAACTAATAGAGCCTTGGAAGAGTGGTCTTTTGCAGCTATATCCCCTCTGAATTTTTCAATAAGATATTTCTGATTAAACAGTCCGGTCACCGGGTAATGGTTGTTGATGTACTTTATTGTCTCTTCATGTTCTTTTCGGGCGGATATATCCGTTATGAGACCTTCAAGAGCAATTACATTGCCAAGCTCATCATAAATGCCTTGACCTTGTTCACATACCCATTTTGACTCACCCGATGCGGTTATAATTTCATACTCATATACCATTTTTTGCTTGTAAGACAGTGAATAGGACCATTTCTGCCATACCATCTCACGATACTCGGGTGCAATGAGTTCATTATAGGACTTGACGGCATTGTTAATCAGTGATTCGGGTTGATAACCGGTCAGTTCAAAACACCCTTGAGATACAAACAACATGGTCCAGTCTCTGTCATATCTGCATCTGTAAATCATTCCGGGGGTATTGTCCAATAAAAGAGAATAGCTTCTTTCCGATTCCAAAAGGTTTCTTTCAATCTGCTTTCTTTTGGATATATCTCTGATTGTGCACAGATGGTACTTATTGCCTACATTCGCAAAATACAGAGGAGAAATGGTCATATGCACCCATACTTGTTCTCCGTCAGGCTTAATATACCTTTTTTCCATATCATACCTGTCTATAAGACCGGATTTGAATTTTCGGAAATACTCCATATCCTCATTGAGATCTTCAGGATTTGTAAGGTCAACCCATGTGGTTGTCGCTATTTCTTCCTTTGTTCTTCCCAGTATATTCTCAAAGGCTGTATTTATACCCGGCAGTCCCGATTCCGTTTCAACCAGATAATTATAACCGTCCATAATAGCTATTCCTATGGCGGTCTGGTCAAATACTCCTTTATATAGAGTCATGCTTTCATTCAAACGGTCATCCGTTTCCTTTATCAGCTGACGGTCTTTTTTAAGTTGAGTGTTTATTGATGAAATCATATAAATCACTGCAAGCATGGCAATTGTGCCGAACCAGAAAATACCCGACTGTATGGCAATCTTTCTTTGTGCCATATACCATTGATTTGCAGGATAATCCAGTCCGAATAAAGCCAGTATTTCACCGGTTTCACTATCTGTTACGGGCACTGTAACGCTTATCCACCTGCCCGAATCGTTTTCATACGGCTTGGATATTTGCGGGGTTTGCCAATTAAATCTGATATGCTTCAGTTTTTCCGCTCCTGAGCATATCTGTCCCGGAAGATAATAATATTCGGAGTCCGCAGGGGAGGAATCCACCGCCAGGACAATAATCCCTTTTTGCATCATTACAAAGTATGCATATCCTATATGGTCATTTGTTTTGACAAGTTGTATCAGGCTGTTTTTTATGCTGATATACTCTTTTTTATTCAAATCGCTAATACTATTATCCAAGGCTTTCAGATAGGATTGCGGTATCAGTGAGGAGGAACTGTCGGCTAAAAGTAGCGCATCGTCTTTTTGTATTTCAATCTGGTCATTGCATATCTTATGGGTAAAAAACACACCGCCTGCTAAAAACAGTAATGCAAGCAGAAAGAAGATAATTCTGCGATGATTGAGTTTCAAAGATATTCTCTTTTCCGATGTTTGAATATCCATACGTGTCCTTCAAATTACAACTTTACTGATAATATATTGCTTAACCGACCTTGTAAACAAGGGTATCACATTACATGTGATTATACAATAATATAGCAAAAAAATGCAGAGAAAAAAATAAAAAAATGTCTTCAGACATTGCGTTAAGCGATTTTTCAAAGCAGATTAACATGATATACTTATGTTGTCTATATAGATGGAGGTGTTGTCTTGATTTACACGGTTACAATGAATCCGGCGGTAGATTACACTGTACTGGTACCGCAACTGGCTTTGGGAAAGGTTAACAGAACGGAAAGAGAAGCATATTTCTTCGGCGGGAAAGGCATCAATGTATCCGTTGTGCTGCACAATCTGGGGATAGAAAGTACCGCATTGGGTTTTATTTCGGGTTTTACCGGACAGTTTATACGGCAGGGAATGCAATCTTTGGGAATAAAGAACGATTTTATCGAACTTTCTTCGGGTATGACAAGAATCAACATAAAGATTAAATCCGATAAGGAAACGGATATTAACGGCATGGGGCCTTCGGTTGACCGGGATTCCGTAGCAGCTCTTCTGAATAAAACAAAAGCACTGAAAGACGGTGATTGCCTTGTTTTGGCGGGAGCGGTGCCTAAAAATCTGGATACTAAGATTTATTCCGATGTTATAAACAGTATAACGGCCAAGGACATATGTGTAATTGTAGATGCGACGGAAGATTATCTTCTGAACACGCTGAAACACAAACCGTTTATGGTCAAGCCCAACAGAGCGGAACTGGGTCAGCTTTTCGGTAAAGAGATACATACCGATTCAGACATAGTATTTTATGCAAATAAACTGCAAAAGATGGGCGCAAGGAATGTGCTTATTTCCGTAGGCAATAAAGGAGCGGTGCTGGTTACCGAGAATAACCGGATAATATGCCGTGACGCACCCAAAGGACAAGTGAAAAACACCGTAGGGGCGGGGGATTCGCTGACAGCGGGCTTTATTGCCGGATATATGCGAACGAACGATTTTGATTATGCATTAAGATACGGGCTGGCAGCGGGAAGTGCAACGGCTTTTTCCGAGACACTGGCAACAAAAGAAAAAATAGAGCAGGTACTTAACGGTTTTGAATAATATTTCATATATATCACTTTTTCGCTTTTTAGTATATGTCCGGTTTGCATTGCTATAATTACAATTGTATAAGGTTATTTAATGGTATAATCTTAACGCAGACATTTATTATGCAATGAAAACGGATAAACATGGCAAATAAGAAGAAAAGCACTAAGAATACAAAAAAGGATAAAAAGAATATAGCGGTATCGGTAGCAATCACCGTAATCCTGTGCATAGCCATATCTTTTATTTACGCATACATGAAGGGCTGGTTTAACGGAGATATTACCCCTACACCCTCACTGATACGGACGGAAGAACCTACGATAGTTGCATCGCCTTCTCCTGGCGAGACCGTAACCGATACGCCCTCTCCGACACCGACCGGAACTGCCGTAATTGAACAGCCGTTACAGGAGAATCATATAAAAATAGAAAAGTTTGAGGATCTTTTAGGATATTTCGAATACCTTCTTTCCGTAAAGACCGGTGTTTATGCATTATCTGTTCAGGATATTACCGCAGATAAATCCTTTGATATTTCCGCAAGCCGGAAATTTGATAATGTATGTGCATATAAACAAGCGGTCGTAATGTATGCATATGAGCCGGAAGTGCGGCAGGCAATACCTTTGGATACATCGGTTGAATATACTGAAGCTGACCGGGACGGCAATTCCTCCGTTGTAGCAAAGGGCAACTATTCCGATACCTACACTATACAGAAATTATGCGAGTATGTGTTAAAGAGTGATGACAGAGCCGCTCTTAACATGCTTTTGAGAGTATACGGCAAGAGCAACATTGAAAAATATATGTCCGACAGGGGTATGTCCGGTTCCGGGTATTACTATTCACCTGACGATATGACGGTCGGTTTTAAAATATTTAAAGATAAAATTGATTCACATGTTGACGGTTATTCCGCAATACGGGAATATTTATCTTCCGAAATACTTACGGGCGTCTCCTCAGTTTCCGTTTTTACGAAAGACAGCGATATTTTCAGTATGAATTATACCGCCATGGTGTATGCAAAAAATATATTCATTGTTTCAATGAGCGCAAAAGATGCAAACTTGTCCGAAGCGGAAAGTACTTTTAAGGATATATGCGGGATAATAAATACGCTTTTTGCGGAAAATGCGGTTATTGTGGAAAAAAGCAAATACAGTCATGCCCTTATTTTGGACAATATCGATGAACATGCAAGACAAACCGCAGCAAATTTACAGTCCGTTGTCATGTATCCTGACGGTACCGCGTCAAATGTGTACATATCCGAAGATGATATATCTTTCCCGCATTCGGAGGGATATTCCGACATAGGTATAACCACATACAGAGGCAATAACTACAGGGACTCGGGATTCTTCGGTAATATAAGTATAAAAGAGCAAAAACTTGAAGAGATATGGAGCTATGAAATAGGCGGAATGACCGGTGCCGGCTCAATATGGCCGGGAGTTGGCTGGACAGGCCAGCCGTGTATAGTCAGATGGGATAAGGAAATGCTGAGCATTATGAATGTCTATGAGAAGTTCAAGAATATGAACGAACTTATTGAAGTCATATATGCTACTCTTGACGGCAACATATATTTCCTTGACTTGCATACCGGAGAACCCACCAGAAACTATATCTACATAGGTGTTCCGGTAAAAGGCACATTATCCGTAGACCCCAGAGGATATCCCCTTTTATATGTCGGACAGGGGCTGGAAGCTGCAAAAACCGATGAAGGGGAAGACAGATACAGACCATTCGGTTACAGGATATTCAGTCTGATAGACAACAAGCTTCTTCATGAGATTAAAGGATATGATACATTTGCTCCGAGACCCGGTTGGGGAGCATTTGATTCTTCGGGTATATTGGATATCAAAAACGACACATATTATCAGTGCGGAGAGAACGGTATTATTTATATAGTGAAGTTAAATACCGTATTTGATAAAGGTGCAAAAACAATTTCTGTAAACCCCGAGACAATAAAGTACAAGTATGTATCAAAGTCGGCATACTCGTACGGAATAGAAAGCTCTCCGTCCATATATGAAAAATACATGTACTTTACCGATAATGCCGGTATGCTGATATGCCTGGATCTGGAAAGTCTTAAGATATTGTGGGCATACAACACGGGAGACGATACAGACGCATCGGTTGTGCTGGAGGTTACCGAAGAAGGTGTATTTTTATACACCGCAAACGAAGTGGATATAAGGGGGCGGGACGATAACAGCAATATCCGCAAGTTCAATGCCCTTACCGGTGAGTTGCTGTGGCAGGTGGATGTACCGGTATTTTATGTGGATGTTATAAACGGCGGAGCACTTGCTTCACCCGTTATAGGCAAAGGTCCGATAGAAAATCTGGTTATTTTCAATATATGTAAGACGCTGGAAGATTCCATATGGGCGGGAAGGCTGATAGCCATAGATAAATTAACCGGACAGATAGTCTGGATATACAAATCCCCTTACAGCTGGAGTTCGCCGGTAGCCGTGTATACAGAGGATAACAAAGCGTACATTGTATACTGTGAACACAACGGTAAGATATCGCTGCTTGATGCATTGACGGGAAAACAGATTGACCTGATAACATTGAGTTTAGGCAGACAATACATAACAATAGAAGCTACTCCCGCTATATATAACGATATACTGGTAGTAGGAACATATGCGGAAAAGATTTACGGTGTGAGGATAAAGTAAAATGAAAAGGATAAAAAGTAATACAACGGTTGCGGTAGTTATAAGCGGGGTAGCCCTTGTTTTGGCAATAGCAAATATTGTTCTTTGCTATGTTCGTAATCTGGAGAAATCCGTGTCTATGATAATTCTGATATGCATTGCATTGGTGTTTGCATATAATCTGGCATATCATATTTCAGCAAAGAAAAAGTCCAAAAGAGAAACAGAAAGAGAAGACGATATAGACCAATAAGCAGAAGCGGTTTTTGTAAATGCGAACGTAAAAGCGACAGGTTTCGGGAAAACCAAAGCAGTTTCCATTTTGAATAATCTTGTAGCCGGAGGATATATTGAAATATCGGGGCAGGGAAGAGGGCTAAAATATTTTGCATTATGATTAGCGGTATATTTTTTACCGAGGAGACTTTACATCCTTTTCTTTAAAATTTTAAAGTATATATATTGCACTTGTGATATTATATATACAGACTTAAGTATAATTTTTTAGAGGCGCATATGTTCAATGATATGAAAATTGTTGACTGCCACATACACTATTCATCCAACATACCTGTTGATGAAATGATAAGAATACTGGACTATTGCGATACCGACATAGCCAATATTGTTGTTGTACCCGACAGAGCGAAATTATCAGCGGTACAGGATGCCCTTATTCTCAAACACAGATTACCCGACAGGATATATGTGTTTGCAAGTCTGGATGCTTCCAACTATTTCATCAAAAAGAAAACTTTGGGAAAAGCAATGGCAAAATACGCATTGCGGATGAGAGAATCAGGATGTGACGGTATAAAGATGATAGAGGGCAAACCTCAGATAAGAAAGATGCTCAATGTACCTTCCTTTGATGCACCGGTATGGGAGCCGTATTTTAAGTTTATGGAAGACACCGCTTTCCCTATTTTATGGCATGTCAATGACCCTGAAGAGTTCTGGGATAAAGATAAAATACCCAAATGGGCAATGGAGCAGAACTGGCTTTATGATGAGACATATGTCAATAATGAGCAACAATATGAGGAAGTGCTGAATGTATTAAAAAAACATCCTGATCTGAAGATAATATTTGCGCACTTCTTTTTCCTGTCAAAGCAATTGGACAGATTATCCGAGATATTGGATAAATATCCGAATGTATATGTTGATTTAACCCCGGGAATAGAGATGTATATCAATTTCACAGAGAATAAGGAAAATGCTACAGCTTTTTTCGAGAAATATCAGGACAGGATTATGTACGGAACCGATATAGGTACAAAAGGTGTGGTGGACGGTAAAAGTGCTTCTTTGGAAGAGGAGAAGAGAAGAGCGGACCTTGTTAAAAGGTATATTTCTTCCAAAGCGGATTTTGTTATCGACAAGCATTATTCCTACCTTATGCATGATAACGATTTCACATTGAGCCCTCTGGGTTTAAGTAAAAAAATACAGAAAAAGATATTCTCTTTGAATTTCCTGGATTTCATGGGTCATACCCCATATGCAATAGATTCAAAAATGGCATTAGCGGAAATCAGAAAAACCGTAATCAAACTTTGTTTAATGAAAATCGGAGATAAATCCGGTACTGAATACGATTTTGCATCACTGAAGAAAGCTTATAAGCAATTGGAAAAGATTTAGGAGGATATTATGCAAAAAATCAAAAGAAACTACCTGCCTCTATATGCTCTGTCAGGCTTCGGACCCGGGCTTATAAACCTCATGATTACCGCCTATCTTATAGACGGCTTGAGTACTGCAGGTTTTTTGAAGAACATTGAAAACTGGACATATGCCAATAAAACCATTGTTATGACCGCTTTGTTCAGTGTGTTTGTATTGATAGCAAAAATTGTTGACGGTGTAGCGGATGTCCCGCTGGCATCACTGACCGACACGTTAAAGACGCGATGGGGTAAAAGGCGTCCGGCTATACTTATAGGATACATACCCATGATTATCACATACATATTATTCTGTTTCCCGCTGGAAATAGCGGAACACAGTTTGCTGAATACAATATGGTTCGGGGTGTTGCTTATCTTTTTCTTTACTTCCTACACTATGACACTGGTAACATATTACGGCACTTATTCGGAAGTTACCGAGAATGACAGCGATCGTCATTATCTTTCTTCCTGGAAAGCGTTTTTTGATACCATTCAGTATTCCATAGGTTATGCCGTAATACCCTTAATGGTAGGCGGGTTGAATATCCGGCATATTGCCCTTATACTGTCACCCTTGCTTCTTACCATGATAATACCGTTTTTCCTGCTGAAAGAACAATCGACGCTACCGGAGGATGTTGCAAAGCGTGCAGAAGCGGGAGAAGCGGTGGAAGAAGAAGTACCTTTCATGGAGAGCATAAAACTGACAATTATGAACAAGGGATTTATAATGTGGTTAGCGGTTTTCGGTATCTTTTTCTTCGGGCTTCAGATGTTCTTAGCGGGACAGAATGTACTGGCATCGGGACCTATGGGACTTAACAGCTGGCAGATTGCCATTATAAATTCCGCAGCATTCGCCCCTGTTCCTTTAATGCTGTATTTCTACAGGAAAGTAATGAAAAAGAAAGGGTTCCGATTTGCATTCCAGACGGCTATGGGGTCTTTTGCCGTTGCCATGCTCATGTTCTCGATAGCATATATCAAGTGGATACCCAATGAATATATCAGGTTGGCAATAGGAGCAACGGGAGCTACAATAGGAAGTTACGGTTTAGGTGCGTTTTTCTCGGCGCCTTATGCGATACCCGCACAGGCGGCTGCCGATGAATTGAAGGCTACGGGTAAGAGCCATCCGTCCATGTATTTTGCAATGCAGGGATTGTGTACGGCTCTTGTGGGAGCATTATCCACAAGTGTGGTGTGGCTCAATGTCAAAGAGATTACGCTACCCGACAATCCCGTGTTCGGAGCTCATTTGATGCCTTATATAGTAATAGCAGCGTGTGTAACAGCCATAATAGCGGCCAAATACATGCCTGAAGAATACAATGAGATGGGGAAGGAAAAATGAGTGCCTATGATAACACCGGTTCAGGGAGATTGTATCTTGCCATAGATATAGGAGGGAGCTCCATTAAGTACGGGGTTTTGGATGAGTCCTTTTCTTTTGTGCATAAAAGCAAAATACCGTCGAGAATATTTTTGGGAGGCGAGGAACTTCTGAACCGGGTAATGGGAATAATAGCGGATATGTCGAAGCAATATCCGCTGGAGGGAGTGGCTATTTCCACGACGGGAGCGGTGGACAGCAGCAACGGGCGTGTATTGTATGCCGACGATGTAATGGTAGGATACACCGGTACCGATTTTCGGGAAATAATAAAGCAAAAATTCAATCTTAATGCTACCGCCTGTAATGATGTGAATTGTCTTGCTTTATCACAAATTCAGTTTAATAAGGGGAAGGATTTCATAGTTGTAGCCATAGGGACCGGAATAGGCGGCGGAGTGGTTATTTCCGACAAACTGTACGAGGGATACGGCTATTCCGCGGGAGAGTTCGGACTTATGCACTTAAGAGACGGTAAAAACTGGGAATCGTTATGTTCCATAAGCGCTTTGGTCAAGACGGCAAAAGAACATAAACTTTTGGTATCAAACGGAAGAGAACTGTTTGATTTATTTGATGCCGACAACGACACCGCTTACCGGATAATAGATGCATTTTACAAGGATATGGCATCGGCTCTGGCTAACCTTATATATGCTTTCTCTCCGCAGAAGATTATAATCGGCGGGGGGATTAGTGCAAGGGGAGACAGTCTTGTAGCGGGCTTTAAGAGATACTTAAGTATGATGACGGATCAATTCTATTATGAAAAGACCGCCATTGAATGCGCGGTATATGAAAATGATGCCTCAATGATAGGGGCTTTACAGCATTATTTCATTATAAACAACGAATAGTTTTACACATAAGTTGTAGAAGGTTGTTTTTAAAACTTTACATGTCCGTAAGCATTTGAAAATCAATCCTCAAATTTAGTTACCGGCTCTATGGTAAAACTGTGCTCGAACGGAGTAAGATAGTTAAAGAATATATGGTATTTATCGGTATCCAGAGGTTCCGAACCGAACAATCCTTGGGTGATGTATGTATCGTTTCTTACAGGTCCTATTTTCACTCCGCAAGTTCCGAATTCCGCTCTGACAGCACCCGACTCGGGCAGCAGTATTCCTCCGGCATTTGCTTTTATTGTATATCCGTCACCCATGATAAAAGCATTGTTATTAATAGCAATATCCAATCTTACGGATACCTTTTCTATGCCCCGGGCTTTGAGACTTATTCTGAACCCTTTTTCCGTCAAGGTAACTAAAATGACGGCATCCACCGTAAGCAACTCGGAGGTTGCTCTTTTGGACTTGTCCATTTCCCAGAAATCCGCGGTTCCCTGATATTGCCCGAACGGATGATAATATATGCCTTGACCGTGATAGTCCATTGCAAAACCGTTTTCTATGGGACGGATATTGTTAACTTTAATATGTCGCTCGTTAAAAAAGAGTATTCCTCCCTGAATAAACATGTCGAAACTCTTATATTTAAGATACAAAAAGGTTTCTCTGTCTTCAATAACCGATAAAGTCATACCGTTGTGATAAACTCTTACTATGTTGGATTTTTTGAAATGCTTTACATACGGCTGAATTTCAAACGGCTTTATATGTTCCGGTATTATCAATACCTCCGGTTCCGCCATCATGGTGTCCAATCCTATAGGGTATCCTCTTCTTTTGGAGAAAAGTTCATTCTGTATGGCTTTTGCCACACCGAGCAACTGCTCATCCTTAAGAAGATAACCCGCTTTAAGATACTGGTAGAGATATTTATCCAGATATATGTTTTCTTTTCCTTTATCCTGACGGGTGGAATTCTGCGTGAATATGAGAAAGTCGGTATGTATGTAGTAGGTCATCATCATAAGATTCCTGCGCACGAATTCCAGCAGCTCCGGTTTATCAAGTTCCTGTGCTATTATTAAAATTGCTTCATTATTGACAAAATTATATCCGCCCGAAGAGCGCTCAGAGTATTCTCCTTCCTCATCGCAATCGATACCTTCGGCCAGATATTCATTTATTCTCTTAAGATATTTTTTATCTCCGGTCATGTTCATGACCATGGATAAAGCCGATGTTACAACCCATCTGTGGTTGGGGGTATGGAATCCTCCCTCAAAGACTCCGTCCGCCATTTTTACTATGAAACCGTAAAGTCTTTTCTTAAAGAGTTCTCCCGTTTCATCGGTTTTTTTATCTTTAATGATATTGTAAAGATCGACCAGAGGCTGTATTGAGAAGGATGTATCCGGTGCCGACCGGAAATTGCACATATAGAAATCCATAAGTCCTTCGGGGCTTAAGTTTCTTTCAAAGAACTCCAGAACGGAAAAGGCGAACTCCATTGCTTTTTTTGATTTATAGTATTTGCTGTCCTCATTGAAATACAACAATCCGGGAGCATATAAAACCCCTGCGATATGGGTGGGTACAAAGCCCTCATCCACTATAATGACACCGTCTTTTCTCCAGTCGGATGCCTTCGTCATCTGATTTCTTATAAGTCTTTCCAGATAAATTTCGTATGATTTTAAACTTGCTTTGTACAGATCCAATGTATATTTCATTACATCTCTCCTTGCCCTTTTACTCATTATAGCCGATGGGCAATTTTAAGCAACATCAAATCATAAGTTATCGGGATATTGGATAAGAAACTGTTTTAGAAAAAACATGAAAATGAGATATCAGCTTTTATAAACTTCACTGCGATGTCCGATGCTCAACGCGAGGATAATAAGTTTTTTATCCTCAATATGACAAATCAGACGATAGTCACCAATTCGATATCTCCATAGTCCTCTTCTGTTTGCAGTTAGAGCTTTTCCAAGTGCTCTCGGATTTTCGCAGTCTAAAAGGTTTTTATCAATCCAGGCATTAATCATCAATTTTGTATAGCGGTCGAGTTTTTTAAATTCTCTTTCAAATCTTGATGTCACTTCAATCGAATATGTCATGTCTGAAGCTCTTTCCAAAACTCTTTAATAGGGCGGCTTTGTTTTCCGCTGTCCTCATATTCTTTGTACGCAGCATCATAAATCGCAATATCATATTGGTCTTCAATTTTCTCAAACAAAGCTCTTTTGAAAGCCTCCGCCAATGTGTACGAATGTAGCTTTGCATAGCTTTCCGCCAATGCTCTTTCTTCTTCAGTTAATCTGATTGAAAAGGCCATGTTATGTCACCTCCATCTCCATAGTACATTGTACTGCAAAATAAAATATTTGTCTACACTCTTTTAAAGTTTTATCTTAATAGAAAAACTGTGTATTCTTGCGAACACACAGTCTCTCTTCGGAAAGAACAATTCTATCGGTTTTTAAGACCGCTCTAATCTTCCACTGCAGCTTTCTTTGTATTAATCGCCCGTATAATAGCAGGGTCCATCTTGGGTTTTCTGTCATATGTGTAAAGTCCGTTCTGTTCCTGCTCGACATCGGTCAGTTGCGTGTAACAAAATGCCCCGATATTGGGATTATTTAACAGCACTTCGGTCAATGCTCCGTATCGTTCGATAACCTCATCAAGGCTCTTGGGACGTTCCCCGTATCCCCAGCCGGTCATATCGGTTTCCGACCACCATATTCCGCCGTATTCCGATATGAATACAGGAGCGCAATTATCGTCAACATAGCCGTCATAATTCTTGCGTTGCTTGTCCAGCTCGGCATATCGCTCTTTGAATGTAACCGGATTCTGGTCATAGTCGTGTTTATCCCTTATGTCGGATGCTCCGCTTACATGTGTCCATCCCGAAGTGTCGATAACCGGTCTGGTAGGGTCTGTTGCTCTGGTCATGTCAGCGACGAATTTAATAAGATCGGGGTTCTGATCTTTCTGTGTTTCGTTGAAGGGACACCATCCGATAATTGAAGGATGATTGAAGTCTCTGTCCATTATCTCCAGCCATTCGGGAACAAACCGCTCCCATGCCTTGTCTTTGGATACATCCAATCCCCAGTTGGCATGCTCTTCCCACACCAGATATCCCAGAACATCACAGTGATGTAAAAATCTCGGTTCAAATACTTTTTCATGCAGCCTTGCACCGTTGAATCCCATAGCCTGTGACCTTATTATGTCATTTTTCAGTTCTTCATCGGTGGGTGCGGTGTATATGCCGTCGGGATAGAAACCCTGGTCCAGTATCAGTCTCTGAAATACAACCTTACCGTTCAGATAAAACTTGTTATCATGATAATATGTACTTCTCATTCCGAAGTAACTATCCACTTTATCTTCATCCAGTTCCAGTTTGAGGGTATATAAATTGGGGGTCTCACAGCACCAAAGATGAAGCTCTTTCAGTTTCATATTGAACTTTGCGTGCTTTCCTTCTATTATCGCAGTGCAGGAAGCCATCTTCTTATTGTCAAAATATGCGGTAGCCTTTACTTTCTTGCCGCTAGCATTTCTGCACAATACATCGAAATATATGCCGGATGTGTTTATGTCCGGTATACATTTGAAGGATGCTATATTGGACGACGGAAGGTTTTCCAGCCAAACCGTCTGCCATATTCCGGTAGTTCTTGTATAATGGCAGCCTTTGGAAAAATAGCCTACGGATTGCTTTCCTGCAGGTTGTTCCATGGTTCTTAAAAGGTCGGTCGCACTTATTGTTATAGTGTTTTCACCTTCTTTCAGTTGCTCTGTTATGTCAAAACTGAATGAAGAATATCCGCCCATATGAGTTCCGACCGATTGGGCATTAATCCATACTTCGGTAAGATAATCGCATGCATCGATGTGAAGCAAGGTTCTTCTGCCGTTTTCCAGCCACTGCTTATTTATCCTGACCGTCCGTTTGTACCACACGCACTCCATGAAGTCTTTATTATTTACTCCCGAAAGTTTGCTTTCCGGGCAGAAGGGAACAATTATAGAGGACGAGAGTTTTGCATCTTTATACAATTCCCGCTCTTTTCCGCTTCTTCCGTGATCAATTTCAAACTGCCATTTACCGTTTAGGTTAATCCAGGATTTCCTGTACATCTGCGGTCTCGGATGCTCTTTGCGAGGTATTTTAGCCATATTGTTGGTCTCCTTTGAACAGTGATGTATATAGTTTATAACCTGCATATATGTCTTTCAATGCACAATACTTCTATCAATTGACTTATCCTACTGTTCTGGTATCATATTCTTAAGTAGGGGTTAATAATGAAAATACATAATGTACGGCATGAATGGCCGGAAAAGGCGGGTTTTATACTGAACAGACCGCACGGACCCGAAGAATATATATTTTTACATTACTTTAATCCGGTTGACTTATTATGCAATAACGGGATAATACGCACGAATCCCCATGCATGTATTATTGTCTCGCCCGATAAAGCACAGTGGTTCAGAAGCGAGCAGAAACTTGTACATGACTGGTTTCATTTTACGGGTGATGTGGAAAGTAATATGCAAAAGTACAATCTTACACCCGATACCGTGTATTATCCGTATGACAGCCTGGAAATTACCGGAACGGTACGCAAGATGGAATCGGAGTTTTTTACCGATATGCAATACTCCGGGAAACTGTGCGAGCTGTACATAGAGCAGATTTTTATCATGATGGCCCGGTCGGAAAAAGACTCAATAAATGCAGCAAATGTCAAAAAGCAGATATCGGATAAAGTGGAACAGGTCAGAAGAAAAATGTTCACCTCTCCGGCCGAAGACTGGCCGGTTTCCAAAATGGCAAAGCTTGCCGGATTGAGCGAATCACGGTTCTATACGGTATACAAATCGGTATATAAAATTACCCCTAACAGAGACCTCATTATCGCACGTATCGAAAAAGCCGGGACTCTTTTGCAGACTAAGGATTATTCCGTAAACCAAGTTGCCGAGATGTTAGGTTACAGCAGTGTTTATCACTTTATCCGACAGTTCAAATCGGTGACGGGAGTTACTCCGGGAAGTGTAAGAAAGTGATTAAAAGTAAGAAATAACGGGTTTTTTGTGTTAAATATCTAACATTTTTAAAAAAAGTGTTTACAATACGAAGTATCAATTATATACTGTTTTATAAACTTGGTAGTTTTTTTATTGGAAGGTATGACGTGAAATATTATTCAAGAGCATTAATCATTGTCATTATATTAGCTACAATATTTGTAATAGGAATGGCGATAGAATTTGACCATTCCAATATAATTATTAAGAGTGATACTCTCAAGCCCTTTCAGGAAATGAGAGTATCGAACGGAATCAATCCGTGTGAATACAAAGCAAAAGTAATACTGAATATTGATTTCATCATGCCGCAGACTCTGTTGTTCAAGACCAGTCATTTACGTTTTAAAATATATGTTAACGAAAAAATGGTCTATTCTTTCGGATATGAAGAAAATGCCGTTTCTTTTCTGAAATCTCCCGGAACCTCCTATCACCTGGTGGAACTTCCGGCTATGAGCAGCAATAAAGAGATTGTTTTCGATTTCCAGAGTCCTTACTCCAATTACCACGGTTTCCTGCCTGATATACAATACGGTACAAAGGGAGAATGTATAGCATACTACCAGAATAAATCCATGTATTCGTTGTTCAGTCTGACCGTTGTGCTGTTGGGCGGATTGACTATAATGATTTTGTATTTCGTAACAAAGAACAAGAAGTATGCACTGTCAAAATCCTTTCTGTATATAAGCAGTTTCATATTCCTGGTATCGATTTGGTTGTTTTTCCAAAGCGATTCCTGCCAGCTTATGTTCGGATATCCGCAGATAATGTATTTTGCCGACCTCATAAGTCTGGTACTGTTTCCCGTTCCTTTGAATTTATACATATACGATGTTTCCAAAAATGAAAAAAGAAAGTATATGCTATACTTTGCTTATGCCTATGCCGCAACATTGGTTTTAAACTTACTGCTTCAGGTATTCGGTCTAGTGGATATGTTCCAGCTGGTGCTTCTTACTCATTCGCTTATGGCTTTGAATATGATTGTCGCGGTATATGTCGTACATGTAGAGTTGCGTATTGAGAAAAACAAGGATCTTCGCATGTTCATTGTACCTCTGGCGCTGGTATCTGCAGGCGGTCTTCTTGAGATGATTCTTTACTATTACTCCAATATGACACAGACATCCTTCGCGTTACGTATTGCGGTTGTTGCATTTTTGGTTGTGATAATTATTAACGCCATAAAGAGTTATTACGATAATCTGTTGGAATTGAAACAGGCGGAATATTATGAACAGCTGGCAAGTGTGGACATGCTGACAAATCTGGGCAACAGGAATAAATACGAACAGTTTCTGCAGTCTCATGAACCTAATCAACCTTTGACTGCGGTACTTTTTGATCTGAACTATCTGAAGTATATAAATGATAACTTCGGACATGTGGTCGGGGACAGTGCATTGAAAAAGTGTGCGGAATGCATAAAAGAAGCTTTTTCCAATAAAGGCGAGTGTTTCAGGATAGGAGGAGATGAGTTTGCAGTTCTGACAAAAGCCGATGATAATCTTCAGAAGGAATGTCATATATTCGAGAAACTGGTGCAAGGATGGAACAAAAGGCTTTCATATATATTCTCCGTCGCTTACGGAGTTGCAAGATTCAACCCTAAAACCGATCAATCGGCGTATGATACCGCAAAGCGTGCGGATTTTGCTATGTATCATATGAAAGAAGAACAGAAAAGGAAAATAATACTGTAACTGTATTACATTACATACCGTAAAGCGGGAGAGAGTTATCTAAACTCTCTTTTTTTCTATTGACAGGAACAGCAAAATGTATATACTAACATATGAACAACTGTTCATGTGAAAGGCGGATAAAATGAAAGAACAAATTGATATCTGTGAATATATAAACATGACTGAGGAAGAAGTAAAGGAAGTCTTAAAGAGTATTCCGAGTGAAGATAAACTGTATAACCTTTCCGATCTTTTCAAGGTGTTCGGTGACAAGACAAGGATAAAGATTTTATACGCATTATCTGTCGCCGAAATGTGTGTATGCGATATAGCAAGTCTCACCCGGATGACACAATCGGCTATTTCGCATCAATTGAAGACATTGAGAGCAAGCAAACTGGTTAAATACAGAAAAGAAGGGAAGGCCACTTTCTATTCGCTTGCAGATGACCATGTCAGAACAATACTGCAACAAGGGAAAGAGCATATAGAGGAGTGAATTATGAAGAGGAAATACAGATTAAACAATCTTGACTGTGCGGCATGCGCAGATAAAATAGAGAGAAAAATATCTAAATTAACCGGCGTAAAGCAGGTAAACTTAAATTTCTTTACTAAAAAAGCCGCAATAGAAACGGATAGCGAAGAGATTTTTTGCGAGTGTGAGAAAATATTAAAAAAACATGCTGGTGCTTTCGAGATAGAATGAAAAAGCTTAATAAAAAACAGAAAACAACGTTGATAAGGATGGGTATTTCGGTTGCTCTTCTAGCACCGGCATTACTAATACAAAACCGGGTAATATCTCTTATACTATACATACTTTCTTATCTGGTGATAGGTTATGAAATACTCATAAAATCCGTAAAAAACATAATAAGGGGAGATATCTTTGACGAGAATTTCCTGATGACTATTGCCACAATAGGAGCACTTGTAATAAAACAATACCCCGAAGCGGTAGCAGTTATGCTTTTCTATGAGATAGGAGAATTTTTCCAGGAATATGCTGTGGAAAAGTCCAGAAGCTCCATATCCGATCTGATGGAAATACGTCCGGAGCATGCAAATCTGATAACAAACGAAGGTATCATAACGGTGCAGCCCGAGACAGTGAAAGCAGGGGATATAATAGTGGTCAAGCCGGGTGAAAGAGTGCCGCTGGACGGTATTGTCATTGAAGGGCACTCGGCTCTGGATATGTCTTCTCTCACCGGCGAGTCGCTGCCTGCGGATATAAACCCGGATGATACCGTTTTAAGCGGAAGTATTAATACATTCGGTATGCTTAAACTTCAGGTGGAAAAACCGTACAATCAATCGACAGTAGCAGGCATTTTGGACCTTGTGGAGAATACTTCATCAAGAAAAGCCAAGACCGAAAGGATAATCACGCGATTTTCCCGTTTCTATACACCGGTTGTAGTTATATGTGCAGTTCTGCTTGCAATTATTCCGCCGCTTCTTTTTAGACAACAGTTGACCGATTGGATATACAGAGCACTGGTGTTTTTGGTTGTATCCTGTCCCTGTGCTTTGGTTTTATCGGTGCCTTTGAGTTTCTTTTCCGCATTGGGGTCAGCCTCAAAAAACGGTATTCTGGTAAAAGGCGGAAACTGCTTGGAAGCGCTGGCAAGCACAAACTCCGTTATATTCGACAAGACCGGTACTCTTACAAAAGGTATATTCAAAGTGACGGCAATTCATCCGGAGAAACTCAATTCACAACAACTTTTAGATATTGCCGCTACGGCGGAAAGTTACTCCGACCATCCCATCTCCAAGTCGCTTAAGGCGGAATACGCGAAACAAATAGAAAACGGTCGTATAAGTGAGATAAAGGAAATAGCGGGGCAGGGGATAAAAGCGGTAATTGACGGCAGGAAAGTAAGCGTAGGCAATGAAAAACTCATGGAAGCGGACGGTGTTGAATGGCACAGGTGCAATCTTGCGGGAACTATAGTGCATGTGGCTGTTGACGACGAGTATATGGGGCATATAGTTATTTCCGACGAGATAAAAAAGGATGCCGCACGAACCGTAGAGGAACTTAAAAGCATAGGGATTACCGATATATCCATGCTGACGGGAGACAATAAATCGGCCGCATACCACATAGCGGATAAGGCGGGAATAGAAAATGTGGCTCACTCGCTTCTTCCTCATCAGAAGGCGGAATATGTCGGTAACAAGCCTAAAGATAAAGGAGCAGTGGTCTTTGTAGGAGACGGCATAAATGATGCACCGGTGCTGGCCAAAGCCGACATAGGTATATCCATGGGATTATCCGGTTCTCAGGCTGCTATAGAAGCTTCCGATGTGGTTATAATGGACGACAAGCCTTCCAAAGTACCGCTGCTGATACGTCTTTCAAAAAAAACAATGAGAATAGCAAAACAGAATATGGCTTTTGCAATATCGGTCAAACTTATCGTACTTATAGCGGGAGCGGCGGGATTGGCTTCATTATGGATAGCGGTGTTTGCCGATGTGGGCGTGTCGTTTCTTGCCGTGCTCAATGCCATGAGGTTGCTTAAGAAGAAAGTGTAGCAACGGTATAAAGGCGATTGAACATTTTAAATATGTGACAAAATATGCGATATGTTAGTATGGATTTGCGGTGTGTAGTCTACTAAAATTTAAGCATAAACAAATAGATTGATTAATGAAAATTCTTGGTGCAAAAGGTGATAATCCACAGCAAGCAGTCGCCATATAGTTCAAAGATGAAAATGACAAAAATAAATGGAAAACCCTTATAAAGTTACCAAAAGTATTGTTTTATTAAAGAGACAAACATGGCTGATGACAAATTACCTGTGATAGTAGAAAACAGAGAAATTCAGGACATGATATATACCATTAGAGGTAAGCAAGTCATGGTTGATAGAGATTTGGCTGAGCTTTATCATGTTGAAACGAAGGTTCTTAATCAAGCCGTTAAGAGGAATATAAATCGTTTTCCTGTAGAATTTAGATTTCAATTAGATGATGAAGAAAAAACAGAACTGGTCACAAATTGTGACCGGTTCGAAACACTAAAACATTCTACTAGCAGTCCTTATGTTTTTACAGAGCAAGGAATAGCCATGCTATCAGCGGTTTTGAGAAGTGGTGTGGCTATTCAAGTAAGTATAAAAATCATGAATGCTTTTGTTGAAATGCGCCGCTTTTTAATTAGTAATGCCGGGATTTTTGAGAGACTAGACCGTGTCGAATTAAAGCAACTTGAGATTCTGAAATCTTGTTGTTTAAGCATATCGTTAGAGTTGATAATAGCCCCGTGAGAAGATATAATCAAGCAGTGTGTGGTATTTTTAAGTTTGTGGGGTATTCCGAATGAATAATATGACTTTGAAAAATGTCCAACGTTTTGACATGGTAAAAGAGATACGTGTCATAAGGTGGTATCTGAGACTTTTAACCTGGATAATCAGTTTTCCCGCAGTATGGTTTCAGGGGACGAAAATAAGGAAGCAGGGAGTGAAAGGTATAAAAGGTGCGTATCTGATGCTGTGCAATCACAACGCATTTTTTGATTTCATGGTGGCAACCGCGGCCATATTTCCCAGAAGAGCCAACTATGTGGTGGCTATTGACGGGTACATAAAGCGCGAATGGCTGTTACGCAGTGTGGGCTGCATATGCAAAAGAAAATTTACCAACGACCCTATACTTATAAGGCACCTTATAAGAATAGCCAAGAAAGGCGAGATTATAGCCCTATACCCCGAAGCACGGTATTCATTATGCGGTACCAATGCCGTTTTACCGCAGTCGCTTGCCAAGCTTGTCAAGCATCTCAATATTCCCGTTGTGACACTCATTACAAAAGGACACCACATAAACTCTCCGTTCTGGAATCTCGAAAAGAGGGGAAACCGTACCGAAGCCGACCTCAAACTCATAATAAGCAAAGATGAAATCGGTAAAATGAGTGTAGAAGAAATAGATGAACTTATTCACAAAGAATTTATATACGATGATTTTAAGTGGCAGTATGACAATAAGGTAAGAGTGAAATACAAAAGAAGAGCCGAAGGTCTTCATAAAGTACTGTATCAATGCCCTAACTGCAATACGGAATATATGATGGGCTCGGAAGGTGCCGAAATATTCTGTAAACAATGTAATAAGCGATGGTATATGACCGAATACGGGCGCCTGGAAGCAAAAGAAGGGAATACCGAATTTGCTCATATACCCGACTGGTACGAATGGGAAAGAGCACAGGTAAGAAAACAAATTGATGACGGAACATATTATTTCGACAAACAGGTTCGTATAGATTCCCTGCCCAACGCAAGAGGATATATTGATTTAGGTAAAGGACGTCTCATTCATAACATGGAAGGATTTACCCTGACCGGAATGTCCGACGGGGAAGAGTTTATGATTGAATGGCCCGCCAACAGACTTTATTCCTGTCATATAGAATACGACTATTTAGGTAAATACGGTGACTGTGTGGATTTAAATACTATGAATGACACTTTATACATCTACCCTGAAGGTGAGGACTTCGCAGTAACCAAGTTATCCCTGGCTACGGAGGAACTGTATAAAAAGCTGAATAATATGGACTAAAGCAGACAAGCCATGACCCAAGCTGACCCCAAGCTACCCCCCAAGCTACCCCCCAAGCTACAGCCTGAGTTATCGCAAAGAAGACGGGAAATTCAGAATTATATTGAAATAAAGGGCAGGAATGATGCTATAACAGGGTTTTTAGTGCATTTTTGGATATAACTAAAAGCCATGACCTAAGCCATGACCTAAGCTATGACCTAAGCTATGACCTAAGCTGTGACCTAAGCTGTGACCCAAGCTGACCCCCAAGCTACAGCCTGAGTTATCGCAAAGCAGACGGGAAATTCAGGATTATATTGAAATAAAGGGCAGGAATGATGCTATAACAGGTTTTTAGTGTATTTTAGGATATAACTAAAAGCTATGACCTAAACTGTGACCAAAGCTAATATATTTTATCGGTGAAGCAAACATACCTCAAGTTGGGGTGAAATTTAACACAGACAGAATATGGGTGTGAATGAGGTTAAGTTTGCCTTTACTCCTTCATTTTTGTGTGATATATTCTTTCAAGTATTCTAATCGGAGGATTTATGAAGAAGTATAACGCATTTGTTGAAAAGTTGTTCTGGCTGATGATTATAATCAATCCGTTTCTTGATGCGGCTACAGGTATTTATAAGACATTTTTTGAAAAAGAAGATGCAACTTTTTCTCTTTCTCCCAGTCTCATAATCCGTTTACTCTTCTTATTACTCTTAGTCATATATCTCTTTACCACCAAAAACAGAAAAGCCATTCTCACCCTTATACCCATAGGTATTGCGGCTGTGGCTTCGGTCGGTGTGGAAGTGGTACTGAAGATGGAGTTTTCCATAATTGAAGACATGATGTATATTGCCAGATTCGCATACAATGTGGTGATGTTGTTCTGCTGGTATAGTATTTTATCGGTATTGGGATATGAGAAAGAACAGCTTCTTAAGAAACTCAACAAACTGTTATGCTGGACTTTAATAATAATAGGAGTAAACGTAATATTCGGTCAGATAACCGGAACGGGGCATTACACTTATGCCGACAGATTCGGTTACAGAGGTTCCATGGGATACTATATAGCGGGTAATGACATAACGGCGGTATTAATGCTGGTTTTCCCGTTATCGATATCGGCCTTCATGCACACCGATAAATCAAACAAAAAAGAGAGAAACTTTTATCTTGTCGCCTCTTCAATAACCGTTGTTACAAACAGCCTTATAGGTACAAAGACCAGTTTTTTGGCACTGTTTACCACTTGTGCCGTAGTTATTGTCTACGGAATAGTAATGCTTGTTAAGAAAAAAGAAAGTCTTTATTTAAAGAAATTCGGAGTAATAATACTTTCAGCCCTAATCCTGGCCGCCGTCATAATCGGCCTGGAATTTGCACTGTCAAAAGCATCCTTTATGGAAACCATATCCCAATCTTTAAGGAGTACCGGCATTATCTTAAGAAGAGAAGGATTACAGACGGCGCTGTTGAGCGGCAGACAGGTAAAATTGAAAGAAGCCTTCATGCAGTTTAAGGAAGCGGGACCGTTGGCATGGGTTTTCGGAATAGGAAGGGGCAGTCAGGAGTTTGTAATAGAGATGGATGTACTGGAAGTGCTGTGCTACTACGGTATTTTCGGAGCGGTTGCAATGCTGTGGATTTATATTGCTTCGGGCTATATGCTCATAAAGAACTTTTTGAAGAATGTCAACTTCGACACCGTTATGGCTGTTACGGCCATAGTGCTTTGCACCGGTTATATGCTTATAGCAGGTCACATTCTGTTTTCCGTTACTTCCGGCTACTATTACACCATGATGTTTGCATATGCAGATATTCTGCACATAGATGACATAAGAGACCTTCCGGAAAGGATACCTTTTCCTTTTAAGAAGTTGCTTGAAAGAAAAAGTAGAGTTTAATTTTTTCTTAAGGCTAACCGATACGGTTTTTTCCTGTTTACTTTACGGACAGGATAAAATATAATAACCATAGTAGCGTTTAAATTTAATTGACAATATGGAACCTACGGTGTTTTCATTACGTCAAATAATAACAGACGTTCGTACAAAAGAAATTCGTAACTAATAAGGAGGAACGATAATAATGAGAAAGACAAAAAAACTATTAGCAGTAATTCTGGCTGTTTCGATGATTGCTGTTTTGTTTACCGCTGTTCCGACATCGGCTGCAGAACTGACCGATCCGCAGAAGCTGGCTGCTATGAATCTATTCAGAGGCGACACTGCCGAAGGTCTTACGGCAACATATCTTGCAAAGGCCCCCGACAGAAAAACTGCCGCCAGACTGTTGCTCAGATTTACCGGTCTTGAAGAAGCCGCCGATGCTTACACAGGTACGGCTACTTTCCCCGATGCCACATCAGCAACGGTATACTGGCAGCCGATGATCGGTTATCTCAAAGCCAATCCCGGTGCCGGATTCGGAGGATATGAAGACGGTACTTTCCGTCCCAATGATCCTATGACTGCACAGGCTTTCTACAAAGTTCTGTTGACCATTCTGGGATATAAGCAGGATACCGACTTTACCTGGGCACAGACAATTACCTTTGCAGCTTCCAAAGGACTTTCCAAAGTAGCAGGCAAAACAACTTTAACAAATGCCGATGCGGCAGTTGCTATGGTGGAAGCTTTGAATGCAAATACCAAGTCGGGAGAAAAGTTAATTAATGCCCTCATCAATGATGAAATTGTCACACCCACACAGGCAGCTGCAGCCGGATTTACCGTAATTACTTCCATTACGGGATATGAGGCTCAGTACACAATGGGATACGGCGGAGCTAATCCTCTTCCGGCTACGGTAACGGCAGTTTACAAAGACGGAACCACAGCTTCCGTAGCTGTTGCCTGGAGCGCATTCTCCACAACCGTTGAAGGAACATATGATGTTACGGGAACAATTGAAGGTTACGGAACAATTAAAACAAAAGTAACGCTGACCAAGACTCTTACCGTAACCGACGCATATCCTTCAGGTACAAAGGAAATTACGGTTGTATTCAACATGCCTGTTCCGACTTCCGCAGCAGTTACATGTAAATTCGGGGTATCAATACTTCAGGGTCTCACACAGACATGGTCCAATGACAGAAGAACATTGAAGATATCCAGAACATACAACTTCACTGCGGGCACATATTCGGTTACCGTTTTGAATTCAACGAAAGAATTCGTTATTGAGAATGAAAAACTTACCGCATTGGAAATAGGTGCTATAAACCTTTATCCTCAACCAGGAGCACAGGATCTCAATGTTACATTCTATAACCAGTACGGTTTACCTATGAATCCTTTGACCATGACCTTACAGTTATCTGCATTCAGCCCGCAAAAACCGGCAGAGGTATTCACAATGAATAAGACAGCCACATCGGTAACAATAAGCGGAGTGGAGAATCTTGTGGTCAACGATACCGTTAATCTGTTTGTAGTGGATAACAATACGGCACAAGCGGCAACAAAAACCGTTACAGTCGTTGCAGCTCCTACAATATCCGCATTCTCCTTCGGAGAACTGACAATTGCCGGCTCCGCAACAAGGATACTTACCGGAACATCAGGTCATCTTATTTCAGTAAATGCTTATGACCAGTATGGCAATTCGTACAAGCTCAGAACGGGAAATCAGGATATTTCCACAGTTGTTTCACCTACAATTCCTTTACTTCTCATATCCAGTGATAACACAGTAGTAGATGCAACACAGATTGAGGTAAATGCCGACGGTAAACTGTTCTTTAAGCCGGGAGCTGTAAGCGGAACAAAGGGAGGAACCGTAACACTTACCGTTATGTCTACAATAGGTTCTTCAGCAGTCAATACATCATTCACTGTCACGGTTTATGAACCTGCTAAGATATCTACTTTACAGATTCAGGGCGTATCATCTACAATGTATGCAGGACAATGGGCACCGCTGGTAGTATATGCTTATGATCAGTACGGCAATTTCCTGGCACTTGAAAATATAAACACACCGGCAAATCTTGCAAAACTAAAAATTGTTTCATCAATTCCTGCAGTCATACCCAGCGGTGATGCCGGTACAGCAACGGGAATAAGGTACAACACAGCTACTAAACTTTTAGAAATTCACGGAGTTTCCGCAGGGACTGCCACTGTAATGATTTCATACGACGATAAGTTCCAGTCTTCCATGAGTATTACAGTTCAGGCGGCTGCCGCATCGTCACAATTGACCGGTGTTTCATTACCGACAGTATTCCAAAAGACCGCTGTAGCCAATCTTAATTTGGACAGTTTTGCACTGTTTGACCAGTACGGAGCACCGATAGGACTGACTACCGGTTATACTATAGAAATAACATCAGCGGCAGGTCTTGTAATATCCAATAATATTTCGACAGGTACTCCTACATGTACAATTACTGCACCTAACGAGGCTAAAAATTGCGACTTGGTGTTCAAGCTTTTGGATGATCACGGCAATACACTTTCCAGCCAGGCCATGAACATTCAGGTAGTGGATACTACAGGCATAGCATCCTATCAAATTGAGCAGATAGGAACTATGTATTATCAGGCAGCACCCGGAAATGCAGAATATCATAAGCTTATAAACATAACCGGTAGAACCTCAACGGGACAAAGTGTACAGTGGGTATATGCTGCAAACGGATTACCGGAAGGAATACAGAATATTACATCATCCAATGCTGCATTCGATCCTGCAGTAGTAAGTGGCGGAAGACGTTATCTCAAAGCTACCTATACCGAGCCTCCAACGGCACCTTCATCGGTATCAACAACTCTTAAGGCTTGGTCCACCGGAGGCACGGAGGTTGCAAGTATAACCGTAACAGCTTCAAAAACAGCTCCGGATATGCAGAATGTATACTTTATAGAAACAACAAAGACCATGAAGATTTCTGATGGAGCAGTTCATAACTTCTCCAACTTCATTGAAGCTAAAGACCAGTATGGGGTAGTCTTTAATCTGGCATCAACCAATGTATACTATATGACAACCAATGCCGAAGTTATTTCAGTAGACAACACAACTAAACAATTTACGTTGCTGAAAGCCGGAACATGCACATTGAAAGCATACTATCCTGCAACAAACAGAACTATTGAAATGGTTGTCAATGACAGAACTATTGAAATGGTTGTCAATGTTACAGACTAATCTTGTTTTATTAAAATAAGATACAAAGAGAAGCCCTTCGGGGCTTTTCTTTATTTCTAATATTACAATTATGTAACAAGTGAATAACAGTTTTGTAATTATTTAAGGAATTGAAAAACGGCGTGATATACTGCATCCGTAAAGTAGGCAAATTATGCCACTAATATTAAAAAGGAGGAAAAACATGAAAACAAGAAAGTTATTAGCACTGGTATTGGCTATAGCTATGATAGCAACAATATTTGTTGTTCCGTCAGCTGCAGTTGCTCCCGGTGCTGCTTGCGAAATTCTTGGTCTCTTGAAAGGTGAAGGCGAAGGCGTCACAGCCGAATATCTCGCTAAAGGCACAACAAGAGCTCAGGGATTACTAATCACTCTGAGAGCCAGAGGATTAGAAGACGAAGCATTAGCTTTCACGGGCACGGATACATTCACAGATGCCGGCGATGTTCCAGCATTCTGGGCACCTATCCTTGCTTATGCATACGCTAATCCCGCATTAGGCTGGGTTGGCGATGGCGACGGAACTTTCAGACCTGCCGACATAATGACAGGAGCAGAACTTGCAAAAGTTATGCTTGCATTGTTAGGTTATGAGCAGGGTGAAGACTTCGAATGGGACGATATCGCAACATTCGCAGAGTCCAAAGGAGTAACCGTTCCTGAAGGCGATGCTACAAACGACGACCTTGCTGCTTCTTTAGTAGAAGCTTTAGCAACGGAGACAAAAGAAGGTGGAACACTGATTGATGCTATGATAGAAACCGGTGTTGTAACCGAAGAAGCCGCTCTCGAGGCTGAAGTTAAGGAAACCGAACCCGTAGTAACCACCGCATTCGCAGTGGAAGTTACAGGTGCTAAGAAAGTCAAAGCTGTATTTGCTGAAGCTCAGGACAAGGATACTGCCATCATATCCCTCAAGAAGGGTGCTGTAGGACAGGCAGTCATAGTTGAGTGGGATAAGGACAAGAAAGTTGCTACTTTGACTAAGTCAACAGCATTTACAAAAGGTGACTACACCTTGACAATCAATGGCGAAGCTGTTGATTTCACGATAGCAGCCGATGAAACCGCTACGGAATTGGTAGTAGGAGCAACCTCGGTTTATGATAAGGATGGCAATCAGGACATCAAGCTCCATCTTCTGAACCAGTATGGAGAGCAGATGACATTTACCGGAGCTCAAATGGTTGGAGGTGCATCAAAGGGAGTATTTACACTTGATGGAAATACCGCTCAATTGGATGTATCTGATCCTAACATAAAAGCAGGTATGGCAATTACATTGTTTGCTTATTATTCACCCAAGAACTTCTCGGTCAATGCTACAATAACAGTATTAGAAGACCAGAAGCTGGCATCCATAGTATTTAACGGACCGATAGAAATGGGAGATGATAGTAAGAAATTAACAAGATTGACAGCCGGAACAGCCGGAAACAAACTTCCTTTCAAGGCCCTTGACCAGTATGGAAATACGATTAATCTTGTCGGAAAAGATCCTGCAACATACTCACTGGTATTGTCCGGTGCAGATAATCCGGTTGTTGCAGATATTGAAAATGGCAAGCTTAAATTGAATAACCTTAAAGCTGGAACATTTACAGCCAGAGCAATAGTTATGGCAAGTGGAAGTGTATCCGAGATGTATTCGGAAACTGTTTATGCAGCTCCTAAGCTTGCATCATTTGATGTAACAGTTCCGGAAGCTCTTTATCAAAATGAAGCTGCTGATTTCGCAGTTGCAGGTGTTGACCAGTATGGAAAAGCTATTAATGTTGACGATGCAGGCTGGAATATTTTCGCTATGGCAGCAGTCGGTGTAACAAAAGTTTATGCTACAAACAAGGTTAACCTTAAATTCGATGGAAAAGGAACATTTGATCTTCACTTCACAAAGAATGGTGTTAGTGGAACTGTAATAAAAACTGTTACAGTTCAGGCAGAAAAGAAAGTTGCTTCCATATTCTCTATTCCTGTATCAACACAGGCATTGCTTGACGGAATAGCAATTGACTTAGACATAACCAAAGTTAAACTTCATGACCAGTATGGCAAAGAAATAGCTGCTTATGTTGCGGAGTGGAATTGGGATCTTAGAAGAAATGTCGCTGATGGCGATCCGTATGGTCTTGCAACAGGCACAGATGAAAAAGTCTTTAAGATTGTAGGTATGAATATCGAGGCTCAAAAACCCGGTGTTGAACAGTTAAGACTTACATACTATCACGGTGCAAACTATGCCACCAGGGATCAGGAAATCATATATGACTTCCCTCTCTCTGTAGTTGCTGCTTC
>Ga0255345_1001122_pt1 | contig 40740 bp, 31 predicted proteins | sample wastewater_treat_6_FD_192415 | JGI IMG/M metagenome (GOLD analysis project Ga0255345, IMG submission 192415) | Wastewater microbial communities from Lulu Island WWTP, Vancouver, Canada - plant20 | ecosystem: Engineered > WWTP > Wastewater > Unclassified | place: Canada: Vancouver, British...
TGATAAACACATGTACCGCTCCACAGATGGCGCACCTGATTCAGGTTTTGCGACAGACAATCAGGAATAAAGACAAAGAAATAGAAAGGTGGGTTGATATGGTTAGAGATGGCGAACTCGACCCGCCGGAGCCGAAGCCCCTGCTGGCAGATGCAAAGGTCGGGGATTTGTGTCAACGCATGGATGGCAAGTGGGTGCAAGTGGATAGCTACTCTAACGATAGACCGTGCCCGGTTATGTGTAAGAGCGATATTGGCGGGCAAGACTGCTTTACATTGGATGGCAGAAATCACAATGCTATCAACGACAGCAAGGACATCATCCACACCGAACCCCTCGCCGAGGTTGGTTCTGCGGAGTGGGCGTGGCAGATGCTTAAGATTGGACGCATGGTGACAGACGCCCCAACCCTGCATCATTATGAACATAACATAAAAACAAGCATGGTGACTTGCGTGACAAATCGTAGAGGCTTTCGTCATTCGGCTCGTTCGATTGACACTTGGGGCGAAGGTAGGCGAGAAACCGGCTGGCAACTCTACGAAGAGCCAGCCCCTGCATTCAAAGTCGGGGATTGGGTAAGGTATGATATTGATACATACCTGCGAGTAATAGAAGCATCTGGCGCTGTGAGGACATTGTGCAAGACACTATCTGGAACTATTGTGTATCCATATACCTCATGTCTGACTAAGGCATCCCCCTCCGAGGTGATAGTCAAGATTGGCTGTCTGGAGGGGACGGTGCGCAAATATCCCAACAACAAAATCATTCTAAAAGGTGGAGTGTTTTCCAGCCTAATAGATATAAATATGCTCGACCCCGACACTGCCGCTCTGGTTCGGGAGTTGCTTGCGGCACAGGAGGAGAAATGACCTGCCCTAAATGTGGTGACAAGGTAGACATGAATGCCGGACACGTCTGCATTGAGGCCATCAACCAAACAAAAAGCCGTGGAGGAACCCAGATTATGAAACAATGCCCTGAATGCCGGGCGTTTTACCCGGAAGAACACCTCATGTGTCCGCCCTGTGGCGTAGCGCTGATAAGCAACGAAGCCTCATCCGAAGATGCCGATGATGGGGTGTTTGCCCCTTCGAGCATGTACAGCGTCAGGTACATGGGCAAGGACATCATCACGTCCGTGTATCACGAACGGGAGAAAGAGGATTACAACCGCATCCCACGTACCTACGTGGAAATCAAAGACGCCCAGAATCCACAGCGCTGCATCCGCATACCCATGACCGGGAATCACAAAATAGAAGCACGAGACGCCTTGATTGGCTTTATGGGAGAGGCATATTTCCACTACCTGTTCCCAGACCTCTATGAGGCGTCATTTCACGAGTTCATCTACTTCGTCCTGACCAAAACATGGTAAGGAGGATATCCCAAATGGCAAAATTCAAACGAGGTGACGTGGTTCGGCTGATAGACAACGAGGCGAACCGCAAGGAATGTTGCCCGGAGACCATGATAATGCAGTTCTTGGTGCTGATACCGGAAATGAAGGCGGAGAATTATGAGGGGGAGGTATTCTTGGCCTTGGAAGACATGGTCGCGGAATACTCATTACCGCCAGAGGCTCTGGAGGACGTACCTCCAGCACTCTCCCGGTGGCCAGACACAGAAAAAAAAAGACAAAGCCTTGCCAAAAATCTGTTGAAAGCGTGTGTGCAATGGTGTAATGAGCACCACGTAGTTCCCCCGAGTTAAAAGAAGAGGGCGGGAATAATCCCGCCCTTCTTCTCGCTGTTGGGGGTCAGCGGGGTCTGGCTGTTCTGGAGGGTAGCGTGAGGGGTTAAATCACGAATATCACCCTATAGTTTGTTGGTGTCAAGCTGAAACGTGTCAAGCTGAAACGAGGGCAGGATGGTCAGAGGGTAGTCAAGTCCCTTATTGCTGGATAGTCCGGCGGAAAATCAAGCTTGGTGGTCTTCAGGTCTGCATGGGTACACACCTGCATGCCCGGCCAGCGGGAGCAGATATCATCCACGAGGATGGGGGCTATTTCTTCCTGCTCCGGGGTCAGCTTATGCCAGTACTGGAACCCACGGAACTTCTTCAGGCGGATAACCTGAGGCCACGGGATTATCGTTTTCCAGTTGTTTGGCCACGCATAGAGGGCATTCCATTTGCGTTTCAGGTGTCCCCAACACACGAACTCAATACCAATGGAGCGCTTGGCGTCCCGGAGCCCTGTCCCTGTGTGGTAGGCCCAGTATTCTTCCGGGAAAAACTGATAGACACCCCCGTCCCTGTCCACCATATAGTGGACATTCACGTAGTCACGGATGCCAAGTGAGGCAATGGCGCCGCCCAGAGTGCCTCCGGCTGTATAGTGGAGGACAAGCAGGTTCTTGTGGGTCTTCTCGGCCACATAGTCCTGCGATGGGTATTGCATGATGTTCATTTGTTCTTTAACTGCTCCTTCAGGCCGATAAGCATGGCCTTAATTTCGGCAAGTTGCGCCCCTATCTCGAGTGCGTCATACGCATCCATGCGCCGGGAGAATTCCCCCATGCATTGCTTAAAAAGGTCAAGCCGCACGAAGTTGTCGTTCCGGTCTTTCAATGCCTTTTCCAACTCGTTTTCACCCCATTCCTTGAGCCCGTGTATCTCTTTCGTGTGCTTCTCCACATCTTGGAGCAAGCGGGCGATGATGTTCTTGTACACGCCATAGCCCACGGCCGCGGCAACGAGGGCGGAGAGTATCGTCCATGGAGACGGCCACAGGCTCCAATCCATCAGAACGTCCACCCAATCCAACCCCACAGCCACGGCAACGTGGTGAACATGAATCCGGCAACGCTGGCCACGATATCCAGCAGGGAATCGAGCCATTTGTTTTTCCAATACTCAAGGGGCGTCTTGACTCCACGAGCTTGGTTGAGTTCGATGAGCAGGGACAGCATTGCAACCACGGCAAACGCCCAGTACCAGAGGAAAAACTCCTGCACCGTGCCGAGCCCGGTCTTCCAGATGAAGCTGTGTATCCCGGCGAAGGGAATTCCCACAATGCCCCACGCAACGAAATGCTTCCATTGATTCCGGGGCTTGTGCGGCTCGAGCCAGTCACCTGCCTGACCCATGAGCCATGCGATGAATTTCTTCCAGAGTGCTTTCATTAGGTTCTCCTTAAACATATTTTACACATTACTGCTGGTTGCGAGGTGGTGGGTAGCACCCGGGAAATGCTGATGTGGGCTCCGAAAGGCGTCCCATCCGGGCACAGGAATGGCTTATAGGCGCTTTCCGTGGTCAGCGGGTCGAAGCCATTGGCCTCGGTCAGGTTGTCGTAGGCAACCCCCACCCCGTCCTTGACTACCAGCGCATACACTCCGCCATTGTAATGGCAGAGGTAGCACATCGCCAGCCCATCGGCAGACTTGATGGTGACCACCTCATTACCGCCCAACTTGATTTGCTGTGAGACAGCGGCCTCTTTCACGCTGATTTCCGGCACGTCCACGTATCCGGTGGAAGCCCCCAGTAGATGGGAATAAGTCAGCACCACCCGCTCTCCCGGATAGATGGCCGGGATTACGATTGTCTGGACGGCGTCCTGGGTGCAGTTGTGGGCAATAACTATGGGGTCATGGCCGTCCCACGTCAGGGTCACGTCTATCTTCTTGATTCCAGAGGGTACTTCAACCTCCCCCACCAAAGCGCCATTGGGAACATTGTCGATATGCCAGAAATACTCGAGGGTAGTGAATGATATGGGCTCACTCCATGCCGTCCAAAACATGCCGTCCGTCCTGCGCATGCGCAAATAATATGTGGTTCCCATTGTTAGCCCCGTGATGGTGTGTGAACCCAAAGACAGGCCATAGGAACATCGGCGCCCCGGATAGACGCCGGAAAAATCATCTGTGGTATCACACTCTATATCACAAAGCGTCCCTTCAATACCTTCCCATTCCACCAAGGCGGTAGTATCGGTCATTTCTTCATCGTTTATAGACGGAGCAGGAAGAACGGGCTGTGCGGGCAGTTCATCAATAGTGATATTCACCGTGGCCGTTGGGATACCGTCAGGGAAAGTCCACTCCACAAACTCCACCGTAACGCCAAAAGGTTCGCCATCATACGACAGGCGGCAGTGTTCTATGTCGTTAATATCTAACAATACAAGTTTTTTATTGAGTTCATCAACGTCTGGGGTGGTGGCCTTACTCCGGAAAGCTTGGCTTCCGATATTGCCATATTGCCAGTATTCGGTCATAGTGTCAACCGTATAGGTGCGTACTTTGCCGGAATAGTTACTATATCCGCCATCATCTCTCAGCCACACATGCGCATATACGCCCTTCCAGTTACTGCCGCTCCCGCCATACTCCGTTTCGCCCTCTATGGACAGGGGATAAAAAACATTAAGAAAAACTACCTGAGCGGGATTATATGGAGACTGTATGGCAATTACATCCCATTTCTCCACCATGTTTTGTATCTGATATTCTCCAGAGGCAGAAACCACCCGCAACAAGTCCGCCAGCCCCAAAGATGCGGCAATTAAAGGGTGCATTACCCCCGGGCGCATAGTGCTTGCAAAGTGAGAAATGCCAGCGCATGGATTAGTGCCCCATGGCGGAGAGGGTAGAAACGGAGCTTCAACATATGTGTCGGGGACAAACCCCGACACGAAATCGGCAATCTCTACCATACAAGCGGAGTTTTGATGAGTATAGTTTCTATGCAGAGGCATAACCCAAGGTGTCTCCAACCGTTTTATGGCGGATATATATTCATAGCACAAATGTATATATTCGTGCATGTGAGTGTACACCTCTTCCCGCCCCCCTAATTGAAATGGCATTCTGATAAGTTCCCGGTCTCCAACTGTGATTGGTGCACTCAAAAACTTTAGTGTGGCATAATCCCTCAAATCGTAGTAGTAAGTGCCAGCGGCATAAGCCTCTGGAGTATGAAAGATGACAAAATCAAAACTCCCGCTGATGTTGTTGTCATACTGCAATGATGAGTCAAGATAAGCGGCAAATGTTGGGTCGGCTATGATGCGGTCAATAAAAGGCCCCATTCTGTTATTTGCGGCATACATATTTGTGCCATCCCAACCAGAGCTGTTTATAGGGCTGAAAGCGTATTTGGGTTTGTCTGAGCGGTAGTATCCATACGTTTCTTCGGCCACCCATGGGGTAATAATTCCGGTGTCGGGGTCTAACCCTATGTGGATAACCTCCATGGGATGGCGTTCCCCAAATAATAGTTTTGCAAGGACAGGAAGCGATGGGTAAATGGAAGACCCGTCATAGTTTTCGTAACCATTGGCGACCCATTCATCCACGGTTTGACCAAGACACTTCATGTTGTGGTCATAAGCATACTGAGCGGTATCTCGTCCCACCCACGTTCCCTCACCGCTAAGTGGCATCAAAACATCGTCCATCCCGCTATTGCTGTACGCATACTCCGTTCCGGGCGCTTCCGAAGCAATCAAAACAGTCTGCCAAGCCGTTATGAATGCCCTCACATCGGGATGTTTTACCGTGTTAGAAGAGCATATCTGTGTTCCAGAATAGGTCTGGATGCCATTGATAGCATACCCAAAAAAAGTATACAACAAATGCTTTGAACCGGGAATAATCAAAATTTCATTTGCGGAAGGGGGGGACGTAAATGCGTCAACAAAGGTATAGGTATTCGAGCCGATGGTAATGGTGTCGCCATTGGTTATGGAATCGAAATTACTGAATGTTAGTAGTAGAGATTTATGGCTCTCGGCATGCTCGGTGTATATGATTAACACCTTGCGGGGAGAAGTGCTTTCCCAACCTATCGGAGTTCCAAATGGCTCTTGCATTTTTATTCCCACGCAAGCCGGGGATAGTCGTTATCCTCGTCAATAGTCCACTCACCCGTAAGTGCGGTGAAGTCCCACCTCAGCGCCGTGTAAGTCGCCGCTTTCCTCATGTCGGTTGTGGTATATCCATCTGCTCCGTAACTTGGGTTAGCCAAGGTTGGGTTGACGGTTTTATCCCAAACGCAGGTAGCCAAAACAGGGCCGGTAAGGGAATCGTCACTTCCAACCAGACCACCGTTTGCCGCCCCATTCGTTACTGCACCGCTCGAATAGCTGTTAATAATGTCCTCCGTTCCGGTGGAGGTGCATCCCACCAGCCCGCCGCTTGCTTCTGATGTGGTGGCCAATACATCTCCCTGAGCATAGCTGTCGGCGATAGTGCCACCGGAAGTTAAGTAGCCAATCAACCCGCCAGCGTAGCTACCCACGCCCAAGACATCACCCAAGGCGTAGCACTTGCTGACATTACCGGATGCGTAACCAAGCAGACCGCCGAAACAATCATAGCCGGAACCGCTACTGTCTGTCCCCAAGCCTGTAACCTTAACATTGGCTCCACACTCGGTGATAGTGCAGTAAACCTCCAATCCGCCCAGCCCGCCGGAGAAATATAAGCCCCCGACTGTGCCGGAGACCACGCAGCCGCTTATGGTTGATTCTGAGGAGGAGCCAAACAACAGCCCGCCCGCATCCGCCGTAGAAGTTACATCGCCAGCTTCGATTTCCAAGTCCTGTATCGTAGCGCCAGCCAAATCTCCAAACAGCCCGGCCACTCCGGTTGCGGGTGCGGAGACCAGCCCGGTGATTTTGTAGCCACCGCCATTATATGTTCCGGTGAACTCATCACCACTTTCGCCAATAGGAACCCAGTTCGTGTAGGCGGAGAGGTCGATGTCGGCCACTTGCTCGTGGTCGGCGTCCAGATGGTCACGTACGGCGTCAAGCTGTTGGGGGAGGAGAATATAGTAGGGTAGCCCAGCCGCAATGTCACCATCGCAGATGTAGCCCGTAAGGGATAGTTCCTCGGAGGCAATACCCACGGAAATAGATAAGGCTCCGGCATAAGCGTCCACAACGGTTTCTTTCAGGCGAACCCAAATGGTGACGCCGCTATCCGAGCAATCCAACGACAATGCATCTTCCCAATGAACCCCTTCGTCAGAACTAACCTTCCAGCCAGACGGGGGAACTACCTTGACCAGTTCTTCGGTGTTGATTGTTTTGAGCTTGATGGCCTGTATGCCCGTGTTCGTTTCACAGAGGTCGGGGGTATCGCCCTCATACACCACGAACGGGAGCAACCTCTCCGTTACAGTCAGGACTGGCAGTCCGTCTCCGGCGGCCATGAATCCGCCGCCCTTTACCGTCCCATCGTCATCATAGAGGGTGGTATGTTTGTACCATTGGGTCGTGGCGCCGGGGATAATGCGTGAGAACGTGTCTTCGGTACTTCCGTTACCATCTATGATTTTTCGCTCAATCGTCCCGGCTGTGCCGTCAGCCCATTGTATCTCGGCAGAGACGAGGTTGGGTGGGGTTTCTTCATCATAGACGGCTGTGCCCAGCACGATGGAATAGGCTCCAGACATGACCATGGTCATCACAAAGGCGGGGTTGTCGGTGAGTAAGTCGCTGGCCTTGACCACCCTGCCCACGTTATTATCCGTGTCCCACACGGGAACCAAATGCACCTTTTTTAGAGGCCGGGTGGGGATGGAACTGGAACCCAGTTTCCCGGCGTCCCCGGCATCGTTGTATCGGTCTAAAATTGTCTTGGGCATTTCAATCTCCTTAAAAGTCAACGCCTAAGCGGAGACCATAGGTAAGTCTGGTGTCAGCAAACACCCCAACTCGGAACTTGTCAACTATTTTTATGCCCGCACCCAAGGAAACATACTCAGGGTCAACATCGGCAAGGCCGCTAAAGCCCACCGACATGTCCGCTGTGAAAGCGATTGCGGGTCTCGGGATGTGCTCGGTTTTTTCTATGATTTTTTCCACGTAGATGGAGTCATTAAAGCTGGTCACGTCAGCCCTGATGTCGAACAGATTGAATCTTTCGTCATACTCGATGTCCAAATCCACTATCGCCCGTTCCCGCTCGATACGCTCCGTGTAGTATGCCATCTCGTACATGGTGTTGTCGATGAATACCGTGTCAATACGGGCGGGGAGGTTTTCCCGGATGATTTTGGTAACCACCGGGAGGGTGGAGGTGGTACTATTTACGGTCTCGGTAATCACAGGAGGAGGGATAGGTCTTCGAGCCAGATAGTACACCCCCACCAAAGCACCGATGGCACAAATGGTAATGAGTATGTAGAAGATGTACTTTACTGTGTTGCTCATCGTTGGGGCTTGTTCGGGTCTTTGCTCAGGGCGTTGCCGACATTGTAAAATCCGCAGATACTGGACACCAAGGGAAACCAAATCGTGGGCTCGATGATGTCCCGGAACGAGAAGTAGTGGGCGAGGTTGATGATAACGAACGCCACGAGAAAGTCCAAGGTGAATATCGCTGATATCCGCCACCAGAGGTCGATGAAGAACTGCTTCAGGACGTCCAGCCAACTGCTGAACTTGCGCTTCTCCTGCTTGCCCCGGGTGCGTTTCTGGATGGTTTCGGCGGCGATAAAGGAAAGAGCCGTCACGGTCATTGCCCACAGCCAATGCTGGCCGTGGATGTGTTGTTTAAGCATCAGCAGGGTGGCGAACACCGCCACGTCTATGCTGAGGATTACCTTGCGGGCAAAGATTCTTGTTGCGTCCATGTTGTTCTCCTTTAGAATAAGTCTACCACGATAACGACAGCCGCTACGCAGCCGACCGCCAAGTGTTTGATCGTGTTTGTCAGTTTCATTTATCCTCCCGGATATATTGTGACAGCCCCGCAATGATGAGGGCGAGTAGAAAGATGCTCCATAGTATCATTCATCTTGTTCCAATAGTTCGGGGTTGAGCAGCGTCAGTCCGCGAGCGTCTATCCACGCCTGCATGTTGCTTTTCTGATTGAATGCCCGCACCTCTATGGCGTCGTTGGCTGTCCCCACACCGGAGTTGCCATTGATGGCCATGCAAGTTTTATCATCGTGGTTTATCACGAGACCCCAGCCCAATACTTCAAATTTTCTGTTCTGTCCCATATTACGTCCCTAATGTTAATGTATAGCCGAGTGTGGTGGTCATGGCATAGTATCCGCTGTCCGTATCCGTCTCGCCGTATCCTGCGGCGTTGAGTTCGGCTATTGTGGGTGTGTTTTTCAGTATCAGCGTTGCGGTTCCAGCATTCGACACAGAGGCGAGACCGAGCAGCCATGTATTGAATTGAGCAGGGGTTGGTGCCTCAGCCACGCAGTCGATGGCCATAGTAGCGGCTGTCCATGTGTGTTTTGTGGCGGGGTCGAAGGTCTGTTCTGTCCACGGATAGTCGTAGGTTGAGCCACCAACTATTCTGAAGCTTGACAGCGTTCTGCCAAGCGCCGGAGGAACGCCATCAATGGATGTTCCGGTGTCCTCGAGGTAGAGAGTGTACAAATTCATCCCTGTAATAGTTCCTGTGATGGATGTGCCGGCGTCCTTGAGGAAGAGAGTGTTTAACGGCATCCCTGTAATGATGCCCTTGATAGATGTGTCTGTGCCGCTGAGGTAGAGATAGGTTATCTTCATCCCTGTAATGCTGCCAGTGATGCTGTCACCTGTGCCAAGGAGATATAGGTATGTTATCGACATACCGTTGATGCTGCCAGTGATGGCTGTGCCTGTGTTGTAGAGGTAGAGATAGGTAATGTTCTCTGGATTGGGGAATGTCAGCGTTCCGCCTATGCCGTTGCCGCGGAAATAGACATACCTATCGGTATCGCCAGCCGGGATTTCCACGCTCGTGCCCCAGGTTCCGCCGGAAGTCCGCTTTATCTCCGCCCCACCAGCCGCGGTGAGAGTCTGACCAGTTGTGGCGCATCGGATGCGGACGTATTTCGTTCCATCTGCGGTGGAGGCAATAGTCCATACGGCAGGAGTCGCACCGCCTCCGCTATTCTGCATCGCGCCCAGCCCCATCCCCATGCGCATCCCAATCATAAGTCCACCCCCAGCGTAATGCCATAAGTGCGGTCTGTATCCGCTGTTATCTGTATGCTGTATTTATCCATTATTTTTACTCCTGCGCCTATCCCCAACCGCTCCGGGATAGCGTTGTCAAACTGTCTGTAGCCGAACATCAGCGAGGCGGTGGGAACTATTAAGGATTTCTTAACAGTTGGCTTTAGTTCGGGTATGGATGTTTTCATCAGTCGAAAAGGGTCACGTCGCCGGCAGCCAGGGCCACGGGTCCGCTGCTGTCTTTCAGTACATTCACGGCGGCCAGGGGGTAGATCAGACCTTTTTCGTACCAGCCAAGCACGGCAGCCGTGTCACCCTTAAGTTTCACCCACAGCATTTGGCTATCGGTATTGAGTTTGAAGGCACGGCAAGCAGTAAAGTCCTGCTTGTGGTCAGTTCCGGCAGAGGTGTAGGCGTCGCGTTGCTGGTTCCCTGCTTCCACCGAGTATTGGGTGGGCATTGTACTCATGGTTATTCTCCTTTATTTTTCTCCGGCATGTTGGCCGAAGTAGTTTTCGTATATGATTTCTTCAAGCGAAAGCCCGGTGAGGGTGCGGAGCATCATGTCCGGGACGCCCGTGATGGGATTCATCTTTACCGTCCATTTCGCAAAGGCCCTGGCCCACCCCTTGAGCGTGTGCGATTGATACCACCCAACCTCTGGAAGCATTCCGGTGGCGATTACCTTGGCCCCAAAGATGCGTTGGATGTTGCCCGCATTTGCGAGGGAACTGGCAACCCGCTTTTTCTCGAAATCCCTTATCTTGCGGTCCGCCACATCGTCTGGAATAACGTGTCTGCCGACCGTATCAATCATAAATCCTCGGATAAAGCTACTCAGAACGTTCACCAGAAATTCGGCCAGGATGTACGCAATCAAGGCTGACGCATTCTTAACCACAAGCCGCCCACCCACTACCCGGGTATAGTTTTTATGCCCCTTGAGTTTATCTTTATAGGCATCCCGCAGTTGCCGGATGGTTTTGGCCATGGCGATGGCCTCCGCCTTATCAATATTATCTGCAAGCTTCTCGGTTTGGGAAAACATTTTGTTGATGTTTGGGACGGACATGGATGCGGCCAGGGTATTCAGTATCATCAGTTTGTTGGCCTCTGTCGGCATCTCGCCCTCACCAAAAAGCAATGAATTGAACAGCCCGGCGCTCCAGTTGTTTTTCAGGGTGATGAAGGGGTTGGCCTCCACCGCCATGATATTTACCATGTTGGTAAAGAACCGCATGAACCACAACAGATTATAGATATTGTTGCCCTTTCCATAAACCAACGGGCTAAACACCGGACTCGGGTCACAATTAACTGCGGCGTTAACTATTTGCCCGGCGGCGAGGGCATTGTCCCATACTTTCACGTCATCCAGGGCGTTCTCGACCGCTTGCCACTTGGCGTCATGCTTAGTGTATGGCTTATTGGTGGCGGGATTAACCTCGCCCAAAAGCCGGAGATATTCACGCTCGAACTTACTGCTGTGCATTACGGACTGCAATATCCCGGCGGTATAGGCAAAGCCCCAGTTGGGGCGCTCGGATGCCATGAAGGGAGACTTCTCCAGAACCTTCTCGCTGATTTTGGTCAGTTTCAGGTATTTCCGGAGCAACGCCCAACTGGTTTTGTCCGGGTCAAACTGATGGTAGCGGTCGATGCTTTCCAAATAAAGGCTGTGCCCAGAGACCTTGAGAGTGTCAAGTGCCCGCCAGAGATTGGGGTGTTTGTTTTTGTTAACGTCTCCCGTGAAGTCATTGACGATGAGCTTTGTGCTTTTCCAGACAGACATGTCAACAAACTGAGACGAAAGATGGCGTTGCATAAAATTCAACATCACAATGGGAACATTCACGGAGAGCGCTCCCGCCGTGATATTGGTTCTGAGCGCCCGGATAAAATTGTCAATATCGGATGAACTTTCATGTCTGCCGATGATGTTATTCACATAGGCTTTCAGGTGAGCCTCATATCCGGTGTTGAAGTTTTGAGATATTTCCAGAGGTAACTCGTTGTTGACGTAGTGTACCGGGGCATAGTAGGCTATAAACTTGGACATGGTACTGGTGTAATTGGAAAGCAGGGAGGAAATATCTGTGTTGCGGGGGGCGACCTCACCAATGGCAGTACGTGGCATGGCGCTGGCGGGGACTCCCAAGCGGATAAGTTCTTCCATCTCCTTGGTGTAGCGTCCTTCATCATCCACCATCCTGATGTTGCGTGTATCAGGCATGCCCAGAAGCATGCGCATGAAGTAGTTCTTGGTGCGGCCTATCACTGACTCACCCATCTCTTGGTTCAGTTCGTCTATCTTGGTCAGGAAATAATCCATAAACCGTACGGACAAATCCTTGATAGCAATAAGGTCGTCAGCATTCACCTCATAGGTGTTTTTTTCTCCCGCCAACGCCTTGTCGTTATGCTGTTGCACCGCCCGGAGGATATATTCATCCTGTTTGGCCTTGACCTCCGCCCGGTCGATGGGGTTCCCCTCGCCGTCTTCGGATGGTATTTGTTCAATGGCGTCTATGATGATGCGCCCTGCTTGCTTCTGGCGCCCAAGTAGGTATTCCTGCCCCAAACTGTTGGAGTGCTTGGCATTGCTGTATATCTTCTTGATTTCCCAGACTATCTCTGACCCTTCGACCATCATCTGGTCATGCCTGTAGTTGCCCTTGGAGAAGCGGCGGATAACCTCGAGCCCCTCTTTCCCCATCGTGGCGACCAGAGAGTTGGCCGCACGACCCCATGTCTTGGCAAACTTGCTGGCTTTGGTCCGGGAGCTTGGATACGTGAATATGGCCTCCATCAAGCCCCTCAGCATGGCCTCCTCGGAGGCAGGGTCTTTGTGCCCCATGGTTTTCTGGAGATTGTCCATGATTTCCGGCAATAATTTCATAAAGTCGCTACCGAAGTAGGCTTCTCTGCTTCCCGGGTCTAAGCTGTCCAATGCCTCCATCAGTCCAAGGGTGGTCACTTCATCAAGGCGCTCGTATCCGGTGTGGGACTTCACGGCCTCGAGATATTCCCGCATCGAATCCACATCCTTGCGTGGGTCTAAGTTATAGACAAAGATTATCTGGTCACGGATGACCTCCATCATGGCCTTGCGCAAGCCATAAAGGTCTATCTTGCCACGCATGGAGTTGATGAGGGCTATCTGGTGTTTCTGAGCCTTGAGATGGTGCAACTCAATGGCCTTCTGCTCGGCGTCGATGGTCTGTTTTGTCCCGCTATCCTTGATTTGGAACACGGCATTGTACTTGGCTGGCGGCTCATTGGCGGCCACGACCTGAGCAACCCTGCCTAACACTTCGGACGGGGTCGTGCACTTCACGCCATCTACCACAACAGAGCCATCCGCAAGGCCCTCCACTTGGAATCTGGAGGTACCGCTCTTGCGGGGAATGACAACATTGTACACTCCTCCGCCAAGTGGGGTGGCTCTCATGGGGCTGGTCCCTACCGTCTTGCTGAATATCTCGACCAAGGGAGAGCCTCTGGTGTGGTTGGCAAGCACGTTGGCCTTTTCCATGCGGGCAATGGCCTTGACGTGGGCTGGGAAAACCTGCTCGAAGGTCTTTGTCTCAAAGATGTACTCATATATCTGGCGGACACGCTCCGTCAATTCAACTTGAGGCAGATTCCTTATATCCTTCCAAACCTTTCTCAATATCTTCCCCATTTCTTTGTACGAATCTTTTACCGCTCCCTCTCGGGACACCCCCTCATACAGCATGAGCATGAAGCCATCGGCGAACTGCTCCCTTGCTTCTGGCGTCCATTGAAACGGGAGCACCCCCAGCCAATCAGATATCTCCTTGTAGGCAACATAGGCTCGGGTACTGCGATGTGCCATCTTTTCCAGAACCTTTTCATAGTTATGGGCAAACTCATGCGGGACAGTACTCTCATCTGCGTCACGGGTCAAGGCCACACCCATCTTGCCATTGGAGCCAAGCTGGTAGAAAAGGCCACGGACGACCTTGCCGCCCCGTTGCCATGCGATAATGTCTTTCTGGCTCTGGGGGAATTTTCTGCACGTCACGTCAATCTCCTGGCCGTTTGACTTGACAAGGGTTATGGTCTGTACCTCAGGCTCGAAGCCAATGTCGGACACCGGGCGCTGGTCATACATAATCCGGGCACTCTTGTATAAATCCCAATTAAGTGACAGAAAATCAGCTACGTCAATCTCACTCCTGCTCCCCGCGACAAGCATGTCTGTGGCTCTGTCACCATAAATTTCCCCAAGCGTATCCTTGTACCATTGTAATGGATGGTTAAGCCGGGACTCTATTTCAGCAATATCGTCCCAGAAAAAGGAGTAGCCTATTTTGCCATACAATTCATCGTGCATCAACCGCCGGGGGTGGTCATCCTTCACAGGGGTTGTGTAATTGGCGCCGATTAAGTTAGGGTCATTCAATGACCTCGAGTCTATCATATAGACTTCTTCAAAGCCCCGGTTATACATGTCCCGGATGGCATGGCGCAGGATGGCCTTGTAGTAATCCCGGCGGATTTTGGCAAACTGCTTCCGCCAGCGCTCTATTTCCTCCGGTGGCTTGCCATCGTGTTCCATCTGGCGCAGTATCGCAAGGTCTGCGTCATGCTGAATGGTGTCGCTCTGTACCTCGGTAATGACGGCGGCCTTCTTCCCCTCTTTGTCTAAAGAGTATCTCGTTTTATCGTCAACCTGCGTCCATCCTTCCGGTGAGCCAGAACCAAGCGAGTTCCACAGCACGAAAGCATATCCGGGGGGGTGGAGGCTTTGGGCTTGGGCTTGGTATAGAGTCATCCACACGGGGCTTTCTTCCGCCCCCCCCACGAACATCGAATAAGCGTAATCCCATCCATCAAAAGTCTGGAGCCCGCCTCCGGTTTCCCTGAGAGATGGCGGGGTAAAGAACATACCCTCATTGTTGGCGTTAACCATATCCTTGATGTCGCTTAGCGCCATCCTCCTGTTCGGGTCTCCCTTAAAAGACATAAACCCTTTATCGCCAAGTAGGTCTTTTAGGATGTCCATAACCTGGGATTTATCTATTTGCTTGCCGTTACGCCCAAGAAATTTACCTGATAGAGCCTTATTCAACTCTTGATAGTTAAAATAATCCAACCCCATGTCTTGGAGTGCGAGGGCTAAGTTGGCCACCTTGTGCCGATAGGAAACCACAGCTTGGCGGGTATTTTCCTTGATGTCGTCCATGCTGATTGAGCCCGATGTTATTCCTTCGTTCAGGTCTCTCAGGCTCAGGGAGAGGTCTTCCTTCTGCAACATCTTCACAAACCGCTTATTGTATATTTCTTGGAGATATAAGGCCATTTCAACGGCGTGTGTGTCGTAGTCCCCTTGATGATTGATGATGTTGTTAATCCTATAGACACCCGTTTCGTAGAGTTCGTTTGCGGTGTCCTCGTCAGTCGCCTTAACCCACTCTACCATGCCGGGGGTAATTGCCTTTTCTATATTTATTATGCCAACAGCCTCACTTATTATTGCTTTAGCAAAGGAATATCCCCTTACTTTGAGGGCTTGGTCAATAAATGCGTTACGCTTGGCCAAAATTTCCTCTGGTACCGCCGACGCTCTATAAACGTCATAAAACGTCACGAGGGTTTTAATCACCCTTGCCGGGACTGTTTCTGGAGACAACACATCAGCCACCAGCATTGAATAAACTGCGGCACGAGAATCCGCAAGACCCGAACATAAGTTATCATTTGGCAAGTCATTGGCCATTATCCGTAGCCCAATTTCCTTGGCACGGTCAGGAGGCGGAAGTGAATCCCCCAATAAGGCAGGATATATAATAGGCGGATTCATGCCCCGGTCATCAAGGATAATTAACGCCTTACTCAAATCTTGGCTGTCTTTGTGGGCGCCAATAAAATGCAATAGCGTGGGCATATCCTCTATAGGGGTGTTAGAACACAACCACTCCGCAAACTGGGAATACCAGTTAAAGTAGCGGCTGTTCCGATATATGCCAATATCTTCGCTCCATATTTTTTCTTTATACACCTGCGCCAAGGCCGGAAAAATGCGCTCACCGTATTCATCGCTCATGTCATCGAGAAATCTGCAAAACAACGGCCCCCGATAAAGACGTCTTTCGCCTTGTCCCCCGGCAAGAATTTTGCCGAATAGTTCCACCATTTTGACTGGGTCAATTTGTTTCCCGTCTCCGTGACCATAAAACATTTTCCTTAACGTATAAGCGCCAGCCTTGTTAAGCGCATTGAACGCCTTGGCACGGTCGGTATCTACAACCCCTTCCATTTCTTCCATCGTTATAGGTGAATACTCAAGAAGACGTGATAAGAAAAGTTCTCCGGAATCTTCCGTTCCGATATATGCCAATATCTTCGCTCCATCAAGGTCTCTATCCGAGTATAGCTGCCGCTTCCATTTATCCAGAAGGTAATCACGCTGGTTTTTGGTCAGGCTTTGAAGAGACTGCCTAAACGCCCAGAAATATTCGAACACAGCATTGGGCGGAAGCGATGAAATATCCTGCCGCAGGGACAACTGTTGTTCAATCTCTGACTTATACTCGTTCGATAGTAGCTGTCGTTGCGTGTCGAGCGGACATGCGGATTGTCGCAACATCAAGATTGGCGAATACTCATTGGTTGGCGAAAGATTGCGCTCCATCCAGCCAAGTATTTCCGGCGGGAGTATTGAGTTACTGTCCTTCAAAAGCCGATTAAAAAAATCGGAGCGGTCGTCAGGGCTTGGGTGCTCGTTTGCCCAGTTTTTGATAAAGTCCAAAGAAGCCTGCGTTATCTCCGGTATCCAGATATAATCCCATCCATAAATCTCCGGAATTTCGTGGTTGGCAATCTGGGTAAGGTATCCACCAATCAAATCTCTTGAATATTCGGAGGCTTCTCTGTTGCGAAGGCGGTACCTGTAGGCATCCCAAAGCTGAGATAATGATGGAGGCATGTCCTTGATGTCGTTCACGCCAGCCATTTCCATGGCTTCCTTAGTATTCGCCTCCTCAGCCCAATCCCGCACGTAATTAGGGCGGGTATCGTCACCCAGTTCCATCCCGTTATCCGCCCTTTGCATTGCGGGTTCCGGGGTGGCCTCATCCGGAACTAATCGCCGCATTAGGTCATGGATATTCAGGTCGGTCACGTCTTCGTCAACCACCAGCACGGATTGGATGAGGTCGTACCAGTCGTCATCCGAGAACTTGCCATCCGGATAGAGGCGCATCATGCTCCCCGCTAAATCCATCTGGAAGTTAATGGTTGTGTCTATGTACTCCTGCTCGAACCCGAGTTTGACCATGGCGTTATTGAACAACGCCTTGCCCCGCTCAATCCCCGTAACCCCCTCGGTAGGCAATATCCTTGTCGGAGTATGCCATGTCTCTAACTCTGTTCGCCCTTCTTCTTGGGAATAAGCCGACCGGATACCTTGTTCGTATGTAGCTGTCGCATTTCGTCTGGGGACATCAGTATAAACCCGGAGTTCAATATTTCCTGTTCCAGCCTTTTGTGCGATGCCCTCAGCTTTGACAACCTCGACTGCTCGTCTTGCTGAGTCATACCAGTTTTCGTCTTTTGGCGATTCTTCATCTAAGTCTCCCATATCGTATGCGCTAAGTGTTTTACCGTCCGCTGAGAACGATGCACCACTTATACCAACCTCAGACAATTTGTCAAGTAAAACTTTTTGTTTATCAGCGGAGAGGCTGGCCTTGAGTTCGATGGTTAGCACAGGCCGGATTGTGCCATATCTTCCCTTTGTCCCAAGTTCTTCTATTTTGGTCTCGCCACGATAAGTATAGACGGTCACGGCCTGTTGGTTGAACCTGCGCCCAAGGGCGTTTAATGTCGCCACAAATTGGTTAATCTCCGCAGGGTTGGTTGAGTTCAACTCCACGCGAAACGAGGGCTCCACGTCAAATTGATTATCTCCGTATTTCCAAAGCCCGGTCTGGCGAGAGATAGTTACGGGAAGTCCCTCCATGGCCACCCGCAACACCTCTTCGGTCTGGCTCACCTCTTCCGGAGTAAGGTCTCGGTCTCGTTTGGATGAGATGTCCGCCTGAACAGCCAACTTATCAATCCTGCTGACCAGTTCTGCCGCCGGGTCACGCCGCTCGCCTGTCTGTAGCGATACTTCACCCTTCCATTTCCACACCTTGGTCTTAGGGTCTTGTTCGACCAACTTATGCAAACTGTCTATGGCTTGGAAGCGGTCTTTGATTTCCTGCATGGCGCCCTTTTCATTGGCGGCTCGCTTGAGATTCGCCCACACTTTCGGCACTTCACTCGGAGGTAGCGTTTGGTATTCGCCCACATACTTGGCAATAGGCTTCGTTGGCGGGGCGGCTGGCGTTGAGGGCTTGGATGCGGCTGGTTTTGTCTCAGGTTTGTTTTTGGTGACGTTGTCTATAAATGAGATTGCTTCTTTTTTGGTTGAAAAATACTCTTTGTTTGTGGCAAACCCGGTTTTTCCCAGTTTGCTAATGGTCGTATATTCGACCATCCAGTTGACGCCGGACATCTTGCCCCTTATGTTGATGGGGTCTGATATGCTATAGACGTCTATCTTTCTCTCAACCCAGTCCCCAACTGAATTCTTTTCGTTTTTTGTAAAACTTCCGATTGGCTTTGTCGGCGGCTTCCCTGCCTGTTTGGGAGGCTCTGCTGGTTTGGCTGGCGCAAGAGACTGGATTTCCTTATCCAAGCGGATACGGTCAGCCGCAAGTTTGTCCGGGATGGGCTTACCTCTTTCGACATACTTGGCTATGGCGGCATCCACGGCTTTCTTTTCGGCCAGGAGTTCATCGAGGCGGTATTCGTCAGGATTGACCTGCCCGCCTACAGCCGGAGGCGTCTTTGGCTTCTGTACGGCCTTCTTGGGAGCGGGCTTGTTAAGCTTTTTAAGGACGGCGCCAAGTTCTTTCTTCCTATCCGCTATGGATTGACGCCCACGCTTGCCGTTCTCATCCTGAGTAACCACAAACTTGCGGCCTTGTTCTTCCAGGGCGGCCAGTTCAGCCAACTCTTGGTTAATGGCGGCTTGCTCGGTGGGCGGTTTGAAGGTGTATATCTTTTTGGGCGTGTCCGGTTGTTTAGGAATGACAGCCTTGGGCTTGGGAGCCGCTGACGTTTTGGGCGGGACCACCCTGGGCGCTGGTTCTTTTGGTTCTGGCTTGGGAGGCTCGACCTTACCCGCCGACGTTGCTGTTGGAGGAGGAAGGTTGATTACGCTTGGCGGGGCTGGCGGCTCCGGGGTTAAAAGGTCCGGCTTTTCCTTGGCGGGGGCGGCATTCTTCTGTTCGTTGTATTCGTCTATGCCCCGCTGGATTGATAGTTGCAGTTCTTGGCTCACGTTGGCGGCGTCTATTTTCCCGCCCGTGCTTATCTTGGCCTTGAGGATGTCCCACTCTTGCTGGGTTAATTCCGTTATCTTCTCAGTCGGGGACAGGTCGGTACCCTTGCGTGTCTCTGTGGTTATCTCCCGGATGATTGTTTTCTTTACCGTATCTGCAAGGTCTTTGTTGGTGCCTGTGCGGTCATTGATAATCTTGTGGAATCCACGGTTGACGTTGATGTTTTCCTTAACAAGATTCTTTGGCTTTTCTCCGGGTTGTGGCGCTGGCGCTGGCGGCTTAACCGGGGCGGCATTTGCTTTTCTGCGCTCGAGCGTTTCAAGAAGAGTTGCTTCCGCCCTTTCCTCCGGGGTCATCTCGGACTGCGGCTTGACTGGAGGGGCGCCAGCGGGAGGTACGGGGGTCGAGGGCGGGGTCTTGGGCGGGGGAACGGCTGACGGCGGTTGACCTTGACTGGGGGCGACCCCGGGTACAGCGGGGACACCGGGCGTTCGGGTCGCAGGGAGAGCCTGCCCCTGGGAAGAGGTTCCGTCAGCCAGTAATTTTGGCGGTTGCCATAACGGTGGGAGCGGTGGCGCCCACAGATTAACTACATCAGAAACATACGCTGTGTACGCCCACACCTTGCCTATCGCTTTAAGGTTTTTAGAGATGTCTTTTTGACCAGACAATTTACGCCCATAAGTCTTGGCATTTCTCGCAAGTTCAGAAAAACTTTTTCCGGTTTGAGCCTGTATTTGATTTAATGTCTCCTGAGCCCACCCGGGGCGACCGTCATTTATGTGGCCGATAACCTCATTCAGCATTTCGAGTTGCTTATTCAAATAAGGGGCGGTTGTAGATTTTCCCCCGGCATACTGTTTCATCATAGTCTGGACTTGTTTCTGTATCCGCCCAAGCTGATAGGTCTGGATAAGCGGCTTGGCAGAAGTGGCCATTCCATAGCCGAGACCAGTAATAGAGTTCGTCAACGCCCTGTCCCAAGACCCGGAAAGATATTGAGTCCACGCATCGGCATCAGCATGTCCGGTGGCCATGTCGATGACCACATCGGCGAGCGCACTTACCTCTCCCAAAGAGGCAAACTTGGCTGGAGTCCTTATCCCGGCATCAACCAATAGTTTGCGCATGGTTTTCTGGATACCGGAAGTAACGGCGTCTTTAACGCCTTGCTCGGTCAGGCCAACCCGGGTTATCCCGGATGGTGCGGGCTTGGCCAGAAGATATGCGGTCACGCCAGCGGCGGCAGACTTGGACAGGATATTCACGTAATCATTGATAGAAAGGTTGGTCTTGCCAATGGATAGCATTCCAGCCGTAGCATCATAAGAATCCAATGCTGAGGTGGCGGCAAAGACCTGAGGAAAGGCTGAATAGCCTACCCCACTTAGCAGGCTTGCGGCCTGAGTCCCGACAAGAGCGGGGTCAATGTACGATGTGGCTCCGCCAATGGCGGTTACCTCAAAGACCTTCCACGCTATGTCCATTATGCCGTGTAGCCCCTGTTCGGCCACGGGAATGCGTACAGGCTCCCCCGATTCCGTTGTCGGCTGGTTGTCAGACAAGGCAAGCGACCTTCCGGCCACCTGCATCCGATATTGGGCTTCCGGGTCATATCTCCGGGCCCAATCGCTCCATCTATCCCCATCCCAGAACTCATTCAACGGCATATTCATTACCGAATTGAGCACGCCCATAACCCTGATTCCCAAGTTGGAAAACATAAGCATCGACCCTGTGCCAATCTCGCCTATCTTGTTAAAGAACCGTCCAGAAAAAGTGTTCGGGTCCCATTGAGTAAAGTATTTCGTCAGCCCGTAAGCTACCGTTCCCCGTTGCTCGTCTGCTATGAGTTTGTTCTGCCCCGCTTGGAAAGCGTTGCTCCGGTTGACCTCATCTACCAACCAGTTGGTAAAATCAATTATCCCCGGGTTATATCTGTCTTTTCTCTGTATCGGTGTGCGCCGAACCATATAGTTCTGGCCATCGACAGTCTCAAGGCTCCACGGATAAGGGGTATTGCCATGCGAACCAAACGGCAAGTTCTCTTTGGCCTTGGTCGGGTACCGTTCCACAATCTCTGTTGCAAACCCGTCCTTATCTTTTATCGTGAAAGTCTCGTACCCTTTCGTTTGTGGGGGTGGACTTACTTGTTGCAGGTGTTTGAGGGCGACATCGGCCTGTTTGTTGTATTCACTCGCAAGCTTTGCCCTTTCTGCTTTGGCCTTTTTTAGCTGGCCGGAATAATGTCGGTATAGGTTGATATCCGCTTCTATCTTGTCCCGGTATTTGGCAACCTCCGGGGTAATGGTGGGAGAATTGATATCCCGCACCAGCATATCATAGTTGGCCTTATTTTGGGAAAGCCAGTTCCCCAGCGCTTCGTACTGTTTCTCTGGGTCTTCCGGAAGATTCAGCGGGGTATAGATGCTCTTTGCCATTATTCGTATATGCTCTTGTAATTTCTTTTTTTGCTGTTACGCAGTACACGGACGTAAGCTTCGGCATTGCTTTTGAATGTTTTATATTCTGAGAGCCAGTTGGTAACGTCATTATAGTCGGCGGCTATCTCCCGCCCAAGACGTAATTCTTTTGTCGTGAAGTCTTCGTGCTTCTCAACCTTAGTCCACGTTATTTTGCCGTCCTCAGCTTTTTTGAATTTCCAAACCGTACCATCGCTTTTGACCCTAACTCGGGAATCCCCATCGCCTATTATCAGTTCTCCAGCGCTGTACCCAGCCTTAAAATTTGGTTTCCCCTGGCCAGTTTTCAGCCATGCGGCGACATTCCCGCTGGCCTCTTGCAATTTGTTAAGTGACGAAGACAGGTTGGCCTCGGCTTCATTCAGCATTGGGTCAGATAGATTCACGTCATTCATAAATCCGGGCTCGAGGGTGATGCCGGCGATTGCCACAATCCCCGGGATAGCCCCCGCATCCCATGTCGGTGTCCGGCCAGAGTCGCCCACACCTCCTCCATTGTTCACGCCGTTATTCCCAGGATTGTTGCCGGAGCCGCCCTTTGTTGGCTTAAAGAAGTTCCGGTCTTGCTCGGCGTTGGTTCTGGTCTTTTCCAGTTGTTCTTGTGCCCACTTAAAATCAACGTATCCTCCCATTTGGTTTACTATGGAATATAATTCATCGCTACCCATCCATGGATTATTATTGATAATCTCAAGCATCTTTTGCTGTGCGGCCTCTATTCCGGGCGCCATAATTATCCCAGAAAGGGTTTTGTAGGCCTCTCCGCTGATTTGGTCTGAGTACTGGCCAAGTTCTGCCAGCGTCATGGGGTTTCCCTCAGCCTGGCGTTGCTGGAAGACTTGCAACAGGTTGTTCTCCGCCTTCATGGTAAGTTCTTTCTCGGTTACGTCCGGGGAGAAGTTGTGTTCTTGGAAATAGTCCACATCGGCGCCATACCTTTTCCGGAGTTTTTCAAACTGATAGTTGGCTTGCTCCAACTTGGCGAGGCGGTCTTCCTCGCTCAACTGGCGCAGTTGGGTCTGGTACTCATAGTTCTCGTTGGCGAGAGATTGTTTCATCATCCCCTCAAACACAGTAACCATGTCTTTGAATTTTGACTTATCATCTGGCTTGATGAGTTCAACCGAGCTCTTGGGAACGGGGATTGGTAGCATTGGATTGTTAGGCATCAGTTGCCTCCCTTGAGTGTCCAATATCCATCTTCCCCGAGAATCAGGATATCCCCGACCTTGACCTTGATGTCATTTCCGTTCTTGTCTTTAACCCGGAATAGTTCGGTCACGTTTTTATTCCCCTTCTTGTAGGTCAAGGATACGGAGGCGAAGCCTTTTTTGTTTATGGATACCTCTCCTTCACCGACTGTGTACTCTCCGGTATTTAATGGCTTGGTAAAATTGCCACTGAGTTGTGCCTTTACCGGAGTAGGTTTGGCATCCAACGTATTGGGGTCAAGCACCCCTGTTCCGGCGGCATCTATCAGGGCTTCTGAGTCCATTGAAAAAGGAACGTCTGCGGTAATCCCCGGTGACGCCTTGGTGGACGGCAACAATGAACGGTCTTGAACCCCGGGGATTAACTTTTTTGATTCCGTGGCAGACGCCCCGGGAGAGAGGGTAGTTGACATCTCGGTATCAGCGGCGGCATTTTCGACAGGGATATAGGTTCCGCTTTCCCCAGCCAGCAGGTTCCCGGTCTGGGTGTCTGATGCTGGAGACGAAGGTAACGAATATCCCAGTTGGTGCAGTTGCATCTTCAATAAAATGCCGTTTTGCTGTTGGTAGGTGAGGTTGCTCCAGTCCGGATACTCTTTCATCAGGTCATCCATAAACCGCTGGGTTCCGGCCTCGGCAAACTTGGCCTGGGCAAAGTTGGCGCCGACAGTGGCAAAGTCCATGCCGACCCCGACCAGTTCGGCCTCCCATTGTTTGGTGGCCGCCTTGTAATCCTTTGCCGCTTGGTCTTTGATACGCCCCAGTTCCAGCCGTTGCTGGTCAAGGTTGGCCTTCAATCCGGCGGTGAATTGGGTGTTCTGGATGAGAGCCTGTTGCTGTTGCTCGCCCACCTTGCCTTGGATATCTGAGCCAGCGGAGAGGAGTGCTTGGGCGTGTTGCCCGGATGAGAGCAGACCTTTCTCTTTGGCTATATCCAACTCGTGCTGGGTATTCTGGTAAAGCCGGGAGCCTAAGCTCTTGGCGGCTGAGGTGGTCTGGTTCAAGAGGGTCTTGTTGACAATGTCGGCCTGATTGTTGGCGATAAGCTTGTTGAGGGCTTCTTCGCCGAACTTGTCCCGGTAATCATCGGGCTTCGGTTTGTTCGCCAATAGATAGCCAGCTTTAATGGCCGGGGTTATGCCAGCCAAAAGGTATTGCCAAGCCATTATACACCTTCCTTTAAGTCTATTTCAAGCCGGGTCAGGGCTTCGATGCTGTTAATGGTCAGTTGTAGATACTCTCCCCAGAATCCCAGCGGGAACATAATCCATTTGAACCGGGGGATTTCATTTTCAGGCCAGTCGGTACTGAGCCATGTCTTGGAGACGCCAGCCGAGAAGAAGGCGTTGGCTGTGGCGGCAATGACGGAATCCGGGGAAGTCCCGTTCCACATCATGCGCATGCGGATTGGCTTGACGTTATCCATCGTGTATTTCTTGGTAACCAGTTGGCACGTTGCCGCCTTAGCGGTCAGGCTCGGATACCTGTACACATGCTCCCCATCGGAGAGCAGAAGGTCGTTATGGTAATCAGAACCCAGATTGAGGCATACGGCGTTGTCAAAGCCCATGTTGTCAAAGCGTGTCCAAGCCTTTTGTTCAAAGTGGTATGCGTAGGTGCGGTCACGTCCGGCATCATGCAACAGGTACTGGTTGTTCATGCCATAGAAGGCGCCGTAAAAATCATTGGGGCGACCCTTGTGTTGCAGGTCGATTACCCCGGAGGTTAGCGGCTGTACTCCTTCCGGGCTCCAAAGCAACAGCCCGGCCTCACTAAGCCAGACAAGGCCGAAGGGAGTATTGACGAGACTGTTGGGGGCATAGAGCCCGCCATAGGGGAATTCCTTGATGAGGTTGTCTTCCCGGCTGGCCATCTGGGTGAGGTCATCGCTGAGGACGAGCCTGCTGACGGTGTTGCGGGTAAAGACCACTATGGTGTTTTGGTACTCCTGTTGGAGGAATGATGGCACCTCGACAATGGCAAGGATTGGCTCCTTAACGTTATGAGAATTCAGAGACGGGAAGACTCCGCCAGAGATATCTGACCAGCGCAGTACTGTCGGGGTTCCGGCGGTAGCGAGCACCGGGCTCCACTTGATTTCCACCGTGCCGTTGTTATCCCAATCTGCTCCAGCGTCCCAGATGCGGGCTCCAACCGGAGAGCGATAATAGGGGATGCCGCACTCGAAACTTCGGATTACGTCCTCGGCCTCGCTTTCGGTATATCCACCAAAACTGGTTCGCACGTCAAGCAAAATTAGCTCTTCTTCTGTGTAAGCGAACGGGGCACCACCGCCCCCAGCCCGGAACTGGAAGCGATAAGCAAAGTCCCGCTCTGCCGCCTCTGCTGTCGGCCAAGGCGAATAAGCGTCCGGGACAGAGAAGCTATTGACCTTGCGGAACACCTCGTAGGAGCCGTTGCGAACTATTGCGTAGCAACTATTACGTTGCCACAACAAACTAATATAAAGCTCTTGGTCTGCTTCAAATGACTCCAGCCCAAGTTCATCGGGGTAAATCCGTTCTTCAGCCTCCGCCTCGGTTCCCGGGAAAACATACGGGGTGCCAGCACCGAACGTCATCCTGAATTCCAGATACGTAGGAGCGTCCAGTATATATACCCCCTGTTTGGTGGCAGAGTCAGGAATACGTATTTCAAGGGTGTTAGAACTGCCGTCTCCCGCCCCACGACATACATACCTAATCATGGCGAGGACGGCCAAGTCGTTTTCGCACAACAATGTTTTCCAATTAATATCATTATATTCTTCAAAAAGTAATGACACATTGGCTGGTTTGACAGCCTTGGTTAGTGTTTGATGAGTATTGTTCCCTGCGAATATGCGGACATTATCGAACGCAGAATCATACCAGCCAAGGTCATAATGGGCGGCCCCATTATTAGTTTCATTGGCCTTGTTGGGCATTACTTGTAGGTTTTCTGCATTATACCATGCACCCACATAATACGAAAGCAATATCTGGGCGTTGCTCTGCACCCCGGGCTTGTAAAATATATTCTGGTCGGTTAGGTCTGCCACGCTCTGGAATCTTCCAGTCGCATAGGTCTGGAGCAAGGCATCGTCAACCCCGGCGGAAGTTGAAGCCAGAGCGAGATAAAGCTGTGTCTTCCGGTTGCGGTCAAGGTGGGGAAGCTTTGTGATAAGCAGAAGATTTTCTCCGTACTCGGCGTATATCACGGGAAGCGGGGTAATCATGTCCTCAAAATAGAGGCGGATTTTGTCTATGTTGGCCGGGATATTGCTTAATACAGAACTCACGTCATATTTTCCGGCGGCAATCCACGGAACCTTGATTCCGATTACTGCCAAGGCATAGTCGATATTGTTGTTGTTGTCAACGGAAAGGGTAAGGTATTCGTCAAAATCAAAGGGGAACATATTGTGGGCGTTCTTGTCAGCCGAAAGGAAAATGGCCGAGCCAGTTCCAACCACGTTATTAGTAATGGGGGAGACATCGTTTTCATAGCTGATATCGGCAAGGTTCTCGCCGCTATCATCAACATAGACTCCGTTGGAGGTTATGGAGAGCCTTTTGACCAGAACGAAGCTGGTGGCAATGTTGCCCTCAATGAACTCAATGTCCCGGCGGTAGATGTTAAAGTATTTAAGCCGTGAACGCTCCGTCTCCGTGTACTGGCTGTCGAGCAAACCGCTTATCTTGGTGCGATACCAATAATATGCGTAGCCATCCGGGGCATCCGCATCCGGATATTTCCACATCAATCCATGTTCGGTGCATATCGGGGAGGGGTTGCTTTCCGCCCCATAGATATCTTCCACGGTATAGCAATACTGGAGGATGTTTCCTTTTTCTATGCCCATGCCCCGGTCAACCGCCGCTGGTTCCACGTAAAACTGGTCGTCCCCTGCCAAGGATACTTCTGGTGCGTAACGGGGCGCAGGTAATCCAAGGGTAAAATAGACTAATTCGTTTTGGATGGTGACATAACATTGGAGCAAGGGGTGGGTTCCATCGGCAATAAGGAGCCTGTCGGGACTGCTGTGATATTTCGCCCTCTCCGGGCTGTCCTCCAGAAGCAGTGTCTTTGACCACGCAACGGCGGAGGTGCGGTAGTAAGCCACTATCCGGTCATTGGCTTGGATTACGTATATCTTGTCGTCATAGGCGTCTTCCGGCATTCGGGATGGATACCAGATGGCCATTGACTGGATGGGACTAATGGGGTCGTCTTGGTCATCTGTGAGTTCGTCAAGCTCGGTTTCGATTTCCCGCACATAGCGCTTGGTCAGGCCTTCGATTCCCCGGTATTCGTAATTGAGAATGTCGGCGAAGACGTTATCCGGCAGAAGTTGCGCATTGGCGGCCTCATTCATGCCGCCGGAGAAATCGGTGAGGGTGACCCGCTTCATTCTACCACCATGCCATCATGTTGCTACAGCCTTGTAAAGACACGGCGCTTACAGAGGGAGAGGCGACCCGGGTGTTGAATGTCCCTTTACAGGCGGTCAGGCTTGCCACCTCGAGGTAGTCCATGTCCACGGACGGAGTATGCAGTTGTTCCACCCAAAGGTCGGTGATGGTCCCGGCAATGGCGCTAATGGTTTGGGCGATAAGGTTCTTGTCGATGACGGCATTGCTGACGGCGAGAGATGGGGCCACGAACTTGTTTGCCCTGGCGATTCCAGTCGCAATGATTTCCCCGACGTCGATAGTACCAGCAAAGACCTCTTCTGTCTTTAGTTGGATGGCGCTGAGGAAAAGTGCGGCGGACAGTGCTCTGACCACAACCCGGTCGGGAACTCCAACTTCAATTACGTTGGCACGGAGTTTCCTGAGATACAAGTTCTGGTCGCCGAAGAAGAACTTTTTGTTACCGGAGATGCCAACGATGTTGGAGCCCATCAGTAAGGGGCTTCCCACTCCGTCTCCGGACTCTATCGGGAGAGGGTCTGAGACGAGGCCAAGGTTGACCGATTCCCGTTGAAGCACAAGCACTCGCTTGTAAACTTCCCCCCACCTTTTGCTTCCAATTTCACTCATGGTGTCTCCTAAAAAGTTATGTCTTGCGAGGTATTGCGCATGTCAATGGAAGGGTTGTAGGTGAACCGCAACCGCTCCGGGGTATGCACACTACGGGTTATGTTCAGCATGCTGAACTTTTTTTGCAACTCATCGAACATTGGGGCATATACGTTGATGAGGTTGGCGTTAAAGTATTTGGGGCGTTGGAGCAGGGAGAGGATGCACCCAGTCAGCACCAGTTGGTATGCGTTCTCCGGCATGCCCGTGTATTCGGTGGCGTTGATGGCGGGGATGGGATAGTCCCGGCGTATTTTGAGCACGATGGCAAATGTGTCCGAGGTCACGTCCACGTTGAAATAGATATTGCGGTTGATGCTGGTGTAGTCCCCGGTGTACCCCTGGGAGCGTAGCACGTCATAGGGCACCGGGCGCATTTTGTATCCAGTACTGGAATAGATGGCCAGCAGTTTCGTCCACGTGGCGGGTAGTGTTATGCACTTGTTGACGCTGTCGAACTCCAGTTCTGCGATGATATTGCTGAACGAGATTTCTGGGTCAGGGTCGTCCTGGATTGCGTAGTCGAGGAGCATGGCGATAAGGATGTCATCGTAGGGGTTCCGGGCAACCATTATCAGTTCGTTCTCTTTCTCCGCCTCTGCGTTTATCCTGCGGATTACTCCCATCAGGGCTGAGTGGAACTCGCCGCAGGTGACCTGCTTGTCGTTCACGCTGGAGAGCGTTACCTGTATCTCTTGGAGCATTTGGGTCAGGTTCATATCAGCATACCTATTTCCGCCTTAACGTCCTTGGCGACCAAGGGGATGAGTTTATGGATGAACGAGTTGTGCAGGGGCACGGAGTCGCTGTCGCCGAGCACGGAGAGCAGGTCGCGCAGGTCTGGGTAGGTGCGCAGGGCAACGGTGATGGTGGTACTGCCAAGCCCGGTCAGCACGGTCAGGTTCCTGCCGTCATAATAATGATACAGGTCCTGGCCGCTATTGGCAGCCATATCGGAGGTGCAGGGGGCAAAGAAGGGGTTGGCCATCATGTTGGCGAATTCCCGGGCGGTGATTTCTTGGGTGGGGATATACCCGTTCTCGGTCAGCACGGCTATCTCGGCGATAGACGAGAAGGTGCGCCAAGGGATGGCGTAGCTTCCTCTGCCATTTCCATCTGTGTCGATGGAGAGAACATCCTGCTGGAGCAAGTCCTTCGATTCCACCAGCGACAGGGACGGATGCCCCTCGTAGGCTTTCTCGATAAACAAAGACCAAGCGAGGTCTTTAAACGTGCTCGACAGAGCGTTTGGGTCTCCCGCTCTTGCCAGGATTTCCTTTAACAGGTTTCCCTTTTCCATTCTTTGTAGCCTTCTTAGGTTGGGTCATTTTCTTGGTTAATGCTTCCTCCACCTGTTCTTTGGTAGGGGCTTCGATGACGAGGTCTGGCAACTCGGCCTGGGCCTTGTCGATGTCTTCCTTGGTGATTACAGACGGGTCTTGGGGCTCATCTGTCACGTAGCTGATGTACGGGTAGGTCTCGACCAGCCATGCGGCCAGCTTTTCTTCCACCATGGCTGTTTTGCTCCGGCTGGGGAAGACAACATGCATCCGGCGGGGAGCGCCATGGGCCTTGCCGTAGATTTCGATGTACTGTTCCTTGCTGATGGCTATGGAGCAGGGCAACTTGGTTGTCTTGAGCATTACTCTTTTATGCATAATCATTGGTTACTCCTTGACGGGGTCTTGGGAGGTGTTGGCGGCAACGAACTTGTTCCCGCTGATATTCTTGTCATGTTGGCGGTAGTAGTACCCGACCACCCAGTCGAGCCTGAGCAGGGCGTCATTGGGGTGCTCTTTACCCATCCTTTCCATGAACTCGGTATCCACTTGGCGCACGAGGGTCTCGTCAAAGCGAACCCTGCGCACGAACTCAGGCTTCCAGAATCCCGTGGGGGAGGCGAAGCTATAGGCTTTCTTCCCGGTGTCTTCAAACGGGATGGCTCCGGTAACGATGCCGACAATGCCGGGATACATGTGCTGGCGCTTCATGTAGGCGTTGACCACGTTCAGGACGTAGTCTTCGGCCAGAATGTCATCATCGCCCACGTAGAGCAGGAGGTCGGTATCACAGCGGTCGGCGAGGGTATTGTAGGCTTTGCCGATGCTCATTGACCTGTCCATGTTGTCGAGGATGTCGATGGTGATGGGGTAGCCCTGCACGGACAGAGAGTTGAGCAGGGTATTCAGGTACTTGCGCCGGGTCTGGACGATGCCCACGGTCACGGTCGGTGCGGGAATGTCCGCCGCTTCCTCGCCGAGGATTTCCACGATTTGCTCGATGACTCCACGCAGGTTTAGCTTGGTTATAATGGCTTCCCGGTAATGTTGGGGTTTATTGACGTCTTTCAGGATGCGCTTCACGTCATCCAAGGAAGACCAGATGTATTCTTTGGGATAGACATGCTCCGCTCCGAGCCAGTCCCGGATGACCGGGCAGACGCCACAGCACATGGCTTCCACGGCAGAGACACAGAAGGATTCCCGGACGCTGGCGTTGATATAGTAGGTCTTGTCTTCGAGGAACTTCTGCATGTCAGGTTGCCACGGATAGAGGGTCACGTTTTTAGGCTTGCAGTTGAGCATGTAGTGCCAGAGGTCTGGCTCCTGCGGGGTTCCGGCCAGGTGAAATTCATATTCAGGCAGGGCGCTGGCAAGCAGGTAGAGTTCGCCGATGCCTTTCTTGCGGGTGAAATACCCGGCATAGGCTATCTTGTTGTTAAGCGGTTTATCGAAGGGCACGGACAGGGCGTCCACGTCTATGTAGTTGGGGATAACAAGGATATTGGGATGGCAGTAATCTTTCCAAACGTCTTGACAAAGAGTGGCGATATGCGGGTTGACGAAGATGATTTTGTGCCATTCTTTGGGATTGATGCGCTTGATGATGTCTGAGTAAGCCTCGAAGGCATGGATGCGCAGGATTTTCTTGGCCGGGGTAACAAAGTTTTGCACCTTGATGGCCTCTTCGGTGGCAAAGTCCACCCAGATATAGTCGCAGAGCGGTGCGCTGTCGCCCGGGAAACTGTTGGTAAGTACGCACTCTCCCCCAAGTTGTCGCAACCGTTCGATTATCGGTTTGATAAACTGGTCATAGGTTGCTACAAAGAGTCCTTTCATTGGTTCTCCTTCTGAATCAGAATGATAAGCTGGCCATTGCTCGGCATAATGGTAGGGGGCGGGAGGGAATCCGCCCCCATTCCTTTTGACGTTACAGTTCGTAGGGCTCGTAGTCAAGGGTGATGATGCCAGCACCCTCGTCTTTCTTGGCTCCGATTGTGATTTGGGAGCCTGTGATGATGCAGTTGGTCAGGGACAACGGTGTGAACCTGTTGGGTGTGGTGGTCAGGCACTGCCTTGAGATTCCGGTGGATGCGGACGGGCGGGTGAAGTACCCGGCGGAGCCTGTCAGAGTGGCTCCCTTGTACACCGTCAGGGGGGTATTACCATTGGAAGTCCTGGCGAGGAAACTCCCATCAATGATACGGATGGGGTGGGTAATACCGCCGATGGTGAAGCGGCTTGCCTTCGTCATGTCGATGACGATTTTGCCGTTGTACATCACCGCACGAGTGGCATTACCGAGGGTGGCGCTGACCGTGGTGATGGTGAGTTCTTGGGGCTGGTTGCGGCCTTTGAACTCTTTGATGGAGGTGATTCTCTTGTTCATCTGTTCCTCCTACAGAGTCCAGGCGATTAAGCTGGACTGGTTGATGGCTTCGTACGCCGTGGTGTGGATTGTCTTGGTGGCGTTGCCGATATCATACACGGAGGCTTCGTCCTCGCTCTTGAAGAAGTCGGCACGGTTGGCGCCACGGATGGTGCGGGTGCCGATTTCCCAGACGTTTTCATGGTCGTCTTTTTCCTCGGTAAACCGGAGGTTTTCGGCCACGCCAAGCCCGAGGGCGTCACGCCCCAGAATCATGCTTCCGAAACAGCGGGCGCCGTTGGTCGGGGGCTTCATCCAGCCGTTGGTATCGGCCAACTGGGTGGCCAAGGACGTGGCACTGTCTTTGGAGGCGGTGCGGACCCCGGTCTGCTCTTCGATGATGCAGAAGCCGTCATAGTAGAGGAAGTCCTTGCCACGGACGGCGGGGTGTCTGCGCAGTTCTCCGGTAAAGGCCGAGTTTTGCATGGAGACGATGTTAGACTCGGTTTTCAGCCCACGGAACTGTTGCGGGTGAACCAGCCAGAGCCAGAACGGGTCGCCGAGGTCGGTGAGGATGGGCTCGATGAGCAGGTCGGACTTGATTTTCATGTTCATCAGGGTGATGAAGTAGGAGTCCAGCGCTCCAAGAACCTTGGAATCGGCACTTGCCCACTGAGCATCGGTCTTGGTGTAGAACTCAGTTCCAACCGTATCCATGGTCACTTTTGACCCGCTGGCGGTTCCGGCATAGTACATGTTGGGGTGGTAGCGAACCTTCATCCCGACACCCTGGTCGTTCTTGCCGTTGCTGATTTCCGGGGAAATGCCCTCGTACATGGTCATGAACAGGGCGGCGTTGAACCATTTTGACCAGTATTCGATGAGGGCGGGTGTGGCTTCCTTCATCAGGTTCATGTGTTTCAGGCGTTGATTGCTCATGTTGCCTGAGGATTTGGTGACGGCCTTGCGGACTTGGTTGATGTACACACGCAAGTGGCGGAGGGAGAGGGTCTCCCCGGTTCCCTTCAGCCATGTGTCGCCATAGACGGGGTCTTCGGTGAGAGGCATAATCATGGACATGAGCATATTGTCCCTGCCCTCTTCAACGAAGTCATTGAGCATTTGTACTACAACGTTCGGTGCTGGGTTGGTCTGGCGGATTCCGTTGGTACGGGTAATACCTTGGAAGTTGGCCAGTTTCGCCCAGAACGTGTTATACCAAGCGGCTTTGGCCAGCTTGGTCGATAACAGCGGTACGTTGAGTATGTGGTCGGTGGATACTTCACCTACTGGCATTTCGTATCTCCTTTCTTAGGTTACTTTTTATTCACCTCTTCAAGGAGCCTGTCCACTTCTTCTAAGGAGCATGAGTCCAAATAACGTTGCCTGTCGAACTCATCCATTTTGGCGAGGTCGGTGGCGGTCATTTTTGGGGTTGGCGCGTTGCTGTTACCTGATGGTAAGCGTGGCACACCTTTGGCTTTTGCTTTCTCGAGCCGTACCCTTTGTCTTTCTGCTAAGGTCTGGTAAAACTTTTCAGGGTAGAGCTTGAGATAAGCGGCCTCAAGGTCGTTATGTGCCACTTTTCCGTCATCAGACAGACGTTTTGCGAGGCGCTCGATATCAGCGGCTTCGGCGTCTGAGAGGTTGTTTTCTTTTTGGTAGTTGCCCACCGTTTTTTGGATAGCGGTCTGGGCTTGTTCCTGTTTGAGTTCCCGGAGCACCTCGAGTTTGTTTTTGCGTCTGTCGAGGAGTCGCAGGTGTTTCTGGATGAGGTTGAATTTGGCTCCGTCCTCGATACTGAGGTCGGGGTTGTTTTCCAGTTCGAGTTGATAGTTGGCGATGAAGTGGTCAACTTCCGCCTCGGTCATATTGGGGATATCGGCCTCGGTCTTCTGTCTGGGTTCCGAAGCTGTTTCGGGTGGTGTGGTGGTGGCTTTGCGGAGTTCGCCGAGTTCCTGACCTTGGCGTCCGACCACTTTCTCGAGGTTTTTGTAGGCTTTGCGGAAGTCGTCAAGTTCCCAGTTGGCGGTCTTGTCTTCTTCGCCTTCCGGTTCTACTTCTTCTTCGTCTGGTTCGTCCTCATCGGGCTCGATGGGTTTGTTGTCGTACTGGACGTCTTCTTCCTCGATGTCGTTGCCGAAGTATTTCATATCGTCATCGGTCAGGTTGTCCAGTTGTGTCTCCTTCTCGGGGACGCTGGTTTCGTTGTCTTTCACTTTTTCTCCTTGGGTTTCTCTTGTTCTTTTTGCGCCTGTATCTGGGCTTTATCCATGTTCTGTTGGTGGAAAATCTGGTCTTCCTGCATGGCTTGTTCCATGGCCTGTTTTTGTTGCATAACCCCCGTCACCATCTGGATGTACTCGATTTGTTCTTCCACGTCCGGCAGTTCGGAGTCTTTGAGTATCCACGCCCAGTTGACGAATTCGGGGGGCATAATGGTGGCGAGCGCCATTTTCCGGTCGAGGTTTTCTTGGAGTTTAGTGGCGGAAAATTCGCCTTCATCGAGTACGACCTGTCCGAGGAAGGAGGACACTTGGTTGCGGATTTCATCGCCTACCTGCTGGTTAAGCACGACGGTCTGGGTATTCTTTTTGGCGTCCATAGTGGAGACGATGCGGTTGAGTTCGGGATAGACCTGACGGCAGGTATCGAGGAAGTAGCGGGCTACTTGGAGGCGCACGAGGGAGAGGTTGTTAAGGTAATGGTTGATGGTGGCGCCGAACCGCTGTGCTTTCATCTGGTAGAGGCGGGCGGATTCGTTGGAGAATTCGGACTGGCCTCTGGCGGTGTCGTTGATGCCGGAGATGTCGTTGAGTTTTTCCTTGGTATCGGAGATATCGTTCCAGACATCGGCGGTCATTTGGGATGGGGAGATGCGGTGCGGGGGGAATTTGAGGTTGCGCACGAGCATGGAATAGCTGGGTGAGTTGCCGTGGGCATCGTAGTCTTCCTTGGTGTCCCGGTCGTCATAGGAGAAGACCATGGGGGCAATCATGCTCCGGTCGATGTACGATGTCTTCTGGATTTCACGTTTATTCAGGTTTTTCTGAGGGTCGAGCATGACGTTCACGAGTGAGGAGTTTTCGTGTTTGGCGTTGTTGAGGTCAATGGAGTAGTAGGCCACGATATCGTAGAGGCTGGTTTCGAGCCAGCTATCCTCGTCAAGGAGCAGGAGGTTGTGATAGGGGCAGATGGTGGTGTAGTGGATTTTCTTGGTGCGGGTGGAGCCCACGTAGGCCATGCCTGACTCGGCGGCTTTCTGGGCGTCTTCCGGGGTAAGCAGGATGTATTCGCCGCTGTTGGGGTCGATGAATGTTTCCCGGGTGACGTCAATGCGGTTTTGCATTTCGATGGTTTTATAGAGCCCACGTTCCTTGTCGTAGAAAACTGAGTCTGGGTTGGAGACGCCGAACATGCTTTGGATGGCGCTGGTCAGTTCCTCAGACAGGCGTTCCCACCAGTGTTTTTTATTCAGGGACTGTTTGAGTTCGGGGAATTCGCCGTAGGCATCCATTATCTGTTCCGGCCTGAGCCAAGCTTCCCGGAGAATGAAGTCGCAATCCCTGAGGTCGTAGCGTCTGTGGTTGGGGTCGAGCAGGACGGAGTAGGGCGGGAGTGCCTCGAAGCGGTAGTCCATGAAGCCCACCTCATCCGGTTCGATGGAGATGCGGAGACAGCCGGGAAGAGGCATGATAAGGCCATCGGCAAAGACCTTGGAGAGTTCGTATTCGCCGTCTTGGGTGGTCCAGACGTGGTTCCAGAGGCCGGAGAGGATGGAGGCGAGTTCACGCTGGGAGGAGTAGAATGGCCTGACCCGGACGGAGCGGCGGTTCATTTTTTCGGTGCCGATGAGGTTAAAGAGGCGGGGGAGGATGAGGTTATAGACCATGGGAGGGGAGCCTTGCTTGAGAAAGGCGGCGATTTCCTCGGCATTCCATTGCTTATTGAGGACAAATCTGTAGCATTCCTCGGCCTGTTTCCGGGCTTCGCTCCATTGGTTATAGGTGTCAAGATATACGCTGGTAACGTTCTCGACCTGTTTGGCGTTTTCTGGCAACTTAGCCTCCCATTACGTCTGGCACAATAAAATTGCGGTGTGTGATTTTATGTCAAGCATTATTTTTTACCAGCCAGCCCAAACATTACGGAGGGTATAGCGTTTTCCCTCTGCTGGCTTCATGTTCAGGCGTTTTTGCCATTCCATCATTTCTTTATAGGGGGTGCGGATGAAGGGTTTGTCAATGTACATAAGCCCGTAGCGGATAGCGTCAGCGGCGTGGTCATCGCCTTCGGTATTGACGTCTTCGGGGTTTTTGTTCGATTTCACGAGGTTGGGGATGGTCTCGATACAGTTGATGCAGTTGGAGGTGAAGACGAGATAGGGGCGTCCTTCGTCAGGCACCCGCAGGAATTCCCGGAAGGTTGACCAGCCCTGCACCCGGTCATTGTTACCGAGGACGATATGCTCGATGCCGTTGTCGATGTAGATATCCAGCGAGGAGTGGAGGGTGTTCATGTACTCGTGGGTCTTGATTTTCATGGAGGGGTCAACGATAGTGGCGTAGATGTCGTCTTCGGTGAGTCCCCATTTATTGGTCATGGTGCGCATTTTCTGGGCTTGGAGCGAGGGCACGAGCCCGGTCTCGTAGATTTCGTCAAAGATGGTGACGTAGCCTTGGGGGTCAACGTGCATGAAGATACAGGCGAAGGGGTTGGAGGTACCATAGTCAACCATGCGGTAAATCCTGCCGGAGTCCTTGTCCAAGCTGAACTTACGGGCGTCTATGACGTGGTGGAATTTGGAGAACTCCTCGAAGAAGAGGCCGCCCATGACGTCCCAGTTGCCTCTCAGCCACATCTCCCGCTTGGTCTCGTCCAGCGAGTTCAGGTAGGCGACATAGCGGGCGTCGTTGTCAATGAGGGAGGGATTGTCAAAGACCAGCGAGGGTATGAACTGGAGGGAGTTGCCCTCCTCGTCCTCGAAGGGGGCGTTGGGGAAGAGTTCCACATACTCGAGGTTATGCTCCTCCACCCGGACCGTGCGTCCCTGCACGGGCGGACAACGGTCGATGAAGCGCTTCTTTATCCAGACATGGCCGACCCCGCCGGGATTCGTGGTGTAACGCTTGTAGGGCTTTAACTCCGGGTTGGTGGAACGAATGGAACCACCCAAATCACGTATCCAACTCTCAGGGAACTGGTTCAACTCCTCCACACCAAGATAGTGGAAGTTACCGCCAATGTACTTCTTCACATCTGCCACATTATCACAGTACGCAAGGTGTATCCTCGCACCGGAAGGAAAGATAAAAGCCTTCTTCTTCTCACGCCAAACCGCACCCAACTTGCTGTATATCTTCTCCGCCTCAGGCATGAAGTTCATGTAAATGTCATCAAACGTGCGCCTTATGATTATTGCCTTGTACTCCGGATAGTCAATGCTGTACTTGTCAGCCACCGGAATCATGTCCAAATCCGTCCCCTCATAATGCCACTTCCGAACCTTTAACGCCGCATCTATAATCAAAGCCGCACTCTTGCCCCCTCCCCGGGCACCACCAAACAATACCTCATCCACCTCGGAAGACAAAAACAACTCCTGCTTCGGATAAGGCTTGAACGTGACCCCAGACACCTCCCTCTGCATGACATCATTGGCCGTCTCAGAACTCACCAAACTGCCTAACCTGCTCATTCCCGGTCTCCAGCACGCTTCGCCCGCACCTTGCGCTCTATGTCCTTCAGCCCCTCCAAAGCGTCCATCTCATCCTCCGTCCGGAAAACCGCCTCCTCCGCTACCTTGCTCTCAACAAACACCCGCTTCGCCTTGTTCCCCTCTCCCTCGGAAATCACGTCACTCACCACCCGACCATCTCCAACATCCTTCGTGTGACGCTTCGCACTATCAGGCATCGGAACAAATATCATCACATTGCTCCTCGCAACATTCACACCATTACCCACTCGAACCATGCCGCCTGCATCCTCCCCCGCCCCAGAAGATAAACCCATCGACATGTCCAAACCACTCAAAACACGCAACGACTCAAGAATCACCTTGATGCTCGCATCACTCAAATTACGACGACCCAACTCCTCCACAAACTTCAAATACAAAGCTCGTAACTTACTCCGTAACAAATCTCCACTTATCTCATATTCAGCCATGCTCGCACCTACAACCCGCGCACGATTGTCCCAAATCTGACGAACTCCATCCCTCGTCATACCCGTCAACCTCGAACACTCTGCTATCGCATAACCCTCATCTACTCCCTCCTGAGCCAATAAATGAGTCACATACCGAACTACCATCAAACCTAACAAACCCTCATCCTTTACCCCAGATAAAATACTCTCCCCATAAGCTGGAACCAACTTCTTGCGTCCCATTATATCTCCTTCAACACCAAAATAAAAAAGCGGCGACAAGCACTCGGAACACTCGCCACCGCCACAGATGTGAGAGGTAACCCACAACTTCGACTGATGTCTATACCAAAACAATCATAACCCAGAAATATGTCAAGAAAAAAAACCACACCTGGGAAATATGCACTCTCTAACCTAATCAATCCACCAAAGACAGATTCACGAGCCAGGCACAGATGATCTGGCTATAACCTCCGCTCCCTCCCTCCCGACCCCGGCTCTACCTTATCATTGCCGGGGTTTTGCTATCCGGCCAGTTTGGCCTGATATTGGCCGGAAAGTATAATATGGAATCTATATTATACTTTGTGTCGCTTAAAATATACTATAGGCTTTTTGTAAGGATATATCTCCGCAATAGGGGCCGGATTGCGCAGATAGAAAAACCCCCGACCGAAGCCGGGGGCGGTCTCTTCATCATTTTACGCGGGGGGATATGTATATAGATTTGGGGGGCGGGGGGTCGAAGGGTGGGTCTTCCTCTCTCTTTCATGCTGAATAAGCCCGGCAATGACCGCAAGGCCGCCTTGGTTCCCGGCTTATGCGAAATAATTTCATGGCTGTAAATGGCCATGGCTCAGAGATTTACCAAAAACAGCCCGGATTTTTTTCCAAATTTTCATTGACAAGAAACGTGCTTGTGGCTTAGTGGCCATGTACCACACAGCCGGTACGAAAAAAACGAAAAGAGAGGTACACAACATGGCTGGTTACATGAATTCAGTAGAGAACAAGGCAGCGGCCTTGGCCAGAACCTGCCGGGGACTCCGGCTCACGTTTGAAGGTATGCAGGACTATTTCCGGAGCCACGGCTACGGGGCTTATCTTGCGCAGTTTAAGACACTTACCGACCCGGTCAAGTGGTACGGTTTCCTTTACAAGAAAAACCAAGGGGGTGAATAATGTATTTACGTCATAACCATAACCGAGAGGCCTTTACCCGCAAGGCGTTAAAGTATGCTCCGGCCTCCGCGTGCTACGTGCTGGAGCGTAAAAAAAGTCCTTATGCTGCCGTGTTTGTCAGTTACTGGACGAATATGGCGGTCATTCTTGACGGAGTTTGCTATCTTAACGTCAATAAGTACTCCGTGAGTACCACGAGACACGTCAACAAGTTTCTCCATGAGTATGGCGGTTTAAACTATGCTTCCCGTACTGAGCCCGTAACTCCGGCTGTCGTCGATGCTCTCCGCTATTATCTTGAGCATTATCCCACGGCTCAAGAGGCCCGGGATTATCTTTTGGAGCACAATATGGTTTAGCTAAGTCCCTCACCAAGCACAGCCCGGTTTAACAGCCGGGCTTTTTTTTTGCCCACACGGCACCAAATTTATTTGCTAAGGTGTGAAATATCTCAAAAGCATGAAATTATACCAGCCAAGCCCCAAAACTCCATAAACGCAAGATTAGACCCCTTCACGTCAATTTCGCCTTTTGTGGACTTCATAAGCCCCTTTCCCTTGTAGCCAATCCAAGTCTCTATAAATTAGCATAAGCCATTGGCTCATATAGAATAAGCTATTTTCTTTAGTATTGGTTTAGTATAAATCAAAACAGTTAAGTGCTTGATTCACAGGTTTTTGCTTGATTTTATCCGCATATAGTATATATGAGAATATAGAGGCTTGTCCTCTATGTTCTCTTTTTTTTTCTTTTTCTTTTTTATAGCATAATTTCGTACTACATTCATACTACATTAGTATGAAAGGTTTGTAAAGTCATTCTTTTCAGTCATCTAAGCATGGTCATTATATCACCTCGATTAGTTATGCTTACCCTCTGTTTTTAGTCTGTCCGGGAAATTCTTAGAAAATTTTCTTGACAGAATTTCGGGGTTCCAATAGTTTGTCGCTGTCCGGCACCTAAGCCGGGCAGAAAAAAACACAGAGAGGTAACCATGAAGCGATTCAAAGCTTTCACCAGCCGCACAAGCGGTGCCCCGGGGCAGACACGTTACATTTCCCGTTATTATCCTGTCGAGGATAGCGGGGATGCTTCCGTGACCTTCCAGTTTTCCCCCAGCCAGATTGACGGCAAGCCCGGGCTCATCACGGTTTATGTTGAGATTGACATTAACTGTGGTACCGGGGCCCTCACGTATGTACAGCATGGCCTTGAGAGCGTGGAAGAGGCCAAGAATACCGCCATGCTCCGGCTTGACGAACTGCTCACCATGCACCAATATGACTTATCCAAGCCCGTGTCCATGGAACTGTTCGCCGCAGATATCACCAATATCAACAACCACATCGCCTCCGCTAAAAAAGCAGGCCTTGTCCCTCACTTGACATATCGATATCATATTGAGCACCCCGCCCCGGATATCTGGACACAAAACGTTAAGATGTGCTCCACCAAGGCCGGGCTTTTATGCTCTGCCGCCTCGGATGGCGCCCCCCTCGACTTGTCCCTATTGATATCGGCGGCACTCAATGGCCGCCTTTACACGGGCTACAGGTTCCCCCACCCCCTGTCCCCCTGGTAATAACCATGACACAAGAACAAACCAAACTGTACGAGGCCGTCAAGACCAAGGCCAAAGAATGGCTCCATGACCTGCACTTAGGTGAATCCGAGGCCATCACCGACTACGAAATCGGAGGAAAAACCGGA
>Ga0255345_1001142_pt1 | contig 40105 bp, 27 predicted proteins | sample wastewater_treat_6_FD_192415 | JGI IMG/M metagenome (GOLD analysis project Ga0255345, IMG submission 192415) | Wastewater microbial communities from Lulu Island WWTP, Vancouver, Canada - plant20 | ecosystem: Engineered > WWTP > Wastewater > Unclassified | place: Canada: Vancouver, British...
TTCAGGAGATAAAAGAGAGCCTTTTTTAAGAAGAGAGATTAAATAGTATGTAAAGATTTGAACGATTTTGAGGAGATACTTTTTCTTCTATTGCTACTGTAATATAAGAGAGGAATGATACTGTAGCAGTCTTTTCTAATTGAATAATGAGCCTGAAGCAATTATGAGTCCTAACCAGGTGAAAATTGTTCAAACAACCTGCTGCGTTGTTTTTGTACCGTAGCAGCCATATCGTTATCGGATTTACTGTATACTATTTTATCCAACATCGCAAAAGTAATACCTTTCTTGAGGTATTTGCCACTTTCAGGGATACTTTTTAATTTTTCATATGGGGTTTGGAAGTCCTCCTGTCTATAAATTCTTTTTATCTTGCCTTTGCTGTCCTGTAATCGTGTAGCGAATCCGCAAGGACGGTGATAGTTGATGTATTCATTGAAACAGCCGAAGTAAAACGTGTTGATCTTTTCCGCGTGTTTCTGTTCAATGAATTGATAGCCCATCCATTTTCTCAGCACCCATCCGTTTTTCGTCTCTACCAATGCATTATCATTTGAATGGCGAGGCCGGGATTTTGTCAGCGTTATCAGAAGTTTATTAAGCAGTTTCACCACCACCTTATTGATAAATTCGCTGCCGTTGTCCGAGTGAAAGTTAACTATCTGGAACGGATAACTTTCTATCAGTTTTGCCAGTAATGGTATAAGGTATCTTTCACTAATTTGTTCTACCGCCCCCACGAACTCAAATTGAGTACTTTCATCTACGGTATTTATATGGTAGACCCCCTTGTGGCCGTTTTTATCTCCCTGATGCACCGTATCTACCCGTATATACCCAGGGATCCCGTTCGGTTCGGGTCTGCGCCGCTCACCAATAGGTACAACAGCCGGCTTAGTTTTTTTGTAGTTCTTGGTGATACGCAGATAAAGTACAGACTTGCGCATGTTATAAATGTGCTGCATAGAAATAGTGGCGATGGTTCTGTAGCGTGTGTCCCCATACAGTTCCGCCATTCTTTGTAGTATCTTTTTCAAGGCTACTCCGTTGGGAAAATTATGCAACTCATCCGTTTCTGCAAGCAGTCGAATGTCTTCTCGAGAATATCTTTTGGGAAATCGGTTCCTCGTATATACCCGCTCTTGTATCCTGCCGGTTTTCCTGTATTGAGCGATAAACCGTGTAATTTGCGCTCTGGAATACCCGGTTGTCTTTTGCAGATATTGCTTGAGTATCCCCTTATTTTCCTTACTTAATTGGCAATATCCGAACCTCTCCAGCGTGCGTTCCATCCAGCGATAGGCTTCTTCCCTCTTTGCCCGCTTAAACTCAACCTTATCGCTGAACTTTAGAAGATTCTTTATTTCTTTGATATTGCTGAGAGCCTCATCTTTCATTGTTATAGTCATAGTGCCTGTTAGTATGACTCATCATTTCTTCAGGCTCAAGCTGCAGTGGAAACCGTAACCTCCTTCAGGCTCATCTTGTATTGGAAAAGACTTTGTATTGACAGAAGTATTCAAATAAAGTATGCTAAGAAAAACTTTTTTTACTGACAAAAATAAGTTGAGCCTTCTCCTGTCTACATATGCGCCGCGTTGATAAAAAAGCAATGAGAGAATGGAATAAAAAACTGGTTCTTTCTATTCTCCATAAAGAACGTAGAACAACCCGTTCAGAGATTGCGAAACAGAGTGGATTAAGCCTTGCAACCATTACCCATATTACCGCACAGCTCGCCAAAGAAGGCTTTCTGACGCATAAAGGAAGTTCTCTGTCCAATGGCGGAAGAAGAGCCGATATCCTTGAGTTTAATCCAAAAGCAGGGATTCTTTCAGTAATGATCTTTGAAAAGAATAGAGTTCGCATCGCAATTCTTGATCTTGACGGAAGCCTTCTAAAGGAAGAGAGTTTTCCCTTTTCTTCCTCTCATTCTTGGTCCGCGCTTTTTACCGAATGCTCTCTTATCGCGCAACAACTCTCTGGCTCTATCACACAACCCTCATCCCGCGCAATGGCCCTCTGCGCAATCTTTGAAGGAGTGGTAGATTCTAAAAACAGAATTCTTCTTCTTTCCTCTCATCTTGGATGGAAGAATATTCCCGCCGGTACATTTCTTGAAGAAACAAGAAACATTCCCACCTTTATTGAAAGCTCTACCAGAGCAATCGCGCGGGGTGAATATGCGTTGCACGCACTATCCGGAAAGAAAGAGATGCTCTGTGTGAATGTAAGCGACGGAATCGGCGCTGTACAGATTTCTAACGGCACAATTGCATACGGAGGACACTATCTGGCAGGAGAAATCGGACACAGTATTGTGGCGCCGAAAGGTAAGAGATGTCTTTGCGGAAGACGAGGATGTCTTGAAACAGTAGCATCCGGCATAGCGCTTGCTAAAAGTTCAGAGTCGCTAAACCTCTCGCCTTCTTCCTCTTCTGACACTCTTTCCAGAAGAAAAGCTGTTTCTCTTTTATTTGAAGCCGCGGAGAAGAAAAATCCCTATGCAAAAAGAAAGGTCTGCGCCTCGGCAATCTATCTTGGCAGACATCTTGCCCATATTGCAGAGGCTGTAGATCCAGAAGTTATCATACTTACCGGATATGTTTTTGAAGAAGATCCCGGAATTTTCTTTGCCGAAGTGAAAAAAGCATTCCATTCAGTTCTCTTTGTTCCTTCTCTTCGGAAGATTTCTATCCTTCCGGGAATTCCCTGTTCTCAATCAATAATAGAAGGAGCGGCGGCAATTGCAACATCGCATCTTTTTTCTTTTTCTTATGATATGCCACCAAATCCTGTTACCTCCTATACACAGGAGAATCTATGAAACAGCACAAAGAAGATTTTGCGAAAATGCGCGAGTTGGCTGCGCGTATCAGGGCTCATGCAGTTACTATGACATGGCGGGGAAAAAGCGGCCATGTGGGAAGTTCTCTTTCAATGGCAGATATTGTAAGCGTACTTTATCTCTCTATCCTCAACGTGGATCCCGCAAATCCACGCAATCCCAACAGAGATCGTTTTATTCTCAGTAAAGGACATGCGGCTGCAGGAGTGTATGCTGCGCTTGCAGAGTTGAACTTTTTCCCCAAACTATGGCTTGAAACCTATTATGGAGATGGAGGAAAATTAAGCGGTCATATCAGCCATTATGTGCCTGGAGTTGAATTTTCCACCGGATCTCTCGGACACGGGCTTCCAATAGGAACAGGCATGGCGCTTCACGCAAAACGGAGAAAAAAGAAGCATCGGATCATTGTGCTTGTGAGCGATGGAGATATGAATGAAGGCTCTTCCTGGGAAGCGATTATGTTTGCTGCAACTCAGCATCTTGATAACCTTACAGTTATTCTTGACGCCAACAAGATTCAGGCGCTCGGAAGAACTAAAGATATTATTGATCTTGAACCTCTTGCGGAAAAATTGCGCCTTTTTCACTGGGGAGTACGAGAAATTAATGGCCATGATGTAAGAGAAATTCATCAATCTTTTCTAACACTTCCCGCGGAGAAAAATAAGCCTACCTTTGTGATTGCCCGTACCATCAAGGGAAAAGGGGTTTCCTTTTTTGAAGATACTGTATCGTGCCACTATCGTCATTGCGATGATGTTCAATTAGAACAAGCATATAAAGAGCTAGGGGTGAGACCATGAGAAGCGTATTTAACGAGGAACTTTTGTCTCTTGCACGGAGTAATCAGAGTATCTATCTGGTTCTTGCAGATATCGGGTATGGAGAGATAGAGCCATTTGCACAAGCCCTTCCTGAACGCTATCTTAATGTAGGCGTCGCAGAACAGAATATGACTGGTGTTGCCTGTGGAATCGCAATGGAAGGAAATATTGCAATTACCTACTCTATTGCCAATTTTCCTACGCTTCGTTGCCTTGAACAGATCCGGAACGATATCTGCTATCACAATGCCAATGTAAAAATTGTTATTATAGGAGGAGGCGTTGCTTACGGTCCTTTAGGGATTTCTCACCATTCTACCGAAGATTTAGCCATTATGCGATCTCTTCCTAATATGGTGGTAATTGCTCCCTGCGATCTTTATGAGGCTCGTGCTGCAACGAGGGCAATGATTGAATACAATGGCCCTGTCTATTATCGATGCGGATATAAAAAAGAGAAGGATATTCATTCTGGAGCTATCTCTTTCTCTATTGGAAAGGCAATCCGGGTCAGAGAAGGAAAGGAAGCAACCCTCTTTTTTACTGGAACCATAGGGTATGAAGCAATGCGCGCAACAGATATACTTCAAAAAAAAGGAATTTCCTGCAGACTGGTAAGTATGCATACTGTTTCTCCGATAGATAGAGATGAAATTATCGCTGCAGCCCGAGAAACTCGCGCTATTATTACTGTGGAAGAACATAATCTCTCTGCGGGATTTGGAAGCGCGGTAGCAGAGGTGCTTGCAGAAGAGGGGCCGTTTCCCAAACTTTTCTTTTCCAGAATTGGATTTCCTAATATTAATATAAGCGAGGTGGGAAGCCAACAATGGCTTAGAGAAAAGTATGGGTTATCTCGTGATGCTATTGCCAGTCGTGTTGAATCTCTTCTCGCAAGAAAATAATATTCTAAAAAAAAGGAGCCCTTCTATGAGACTTCAAGGAAAAGTAGCACTCATTACCGGCGGAGCACAAGGAATAGGCCGCGCTGCTGCAGAACTCTTTGCAGAAGAAGATGCAACCGTGGTTATCGCAGATATCTCTGAGGAAGGAGAAGAGGTGGCTCGCGATATCTCCCAAAAAGGGAAAAGAGCCTTTTTTATCCGCGCAGATATCTCTAAAGAAAAGGAGATTATCGCGCTTTTTAATCAAATTGCTAAGATTTGTAATGCTCTTCATATACTCTACGCCAATGCAGGAATTTTTCTTGAGAAAGAAGATGGCCCAATTGATCGGGTTTCCTTAACAACATGGGAAAAGATAGTATCTATCAACCTCACAGGCACCTTTCTCTGTTGCAAATATGGGATTCCTCTCTTAATGAAAGGTTTAAATGGATCAATTATTACCACTTCATCAAGCGCGGGGGTTATCGGTGTGCCGGGCTGTGCTGCCTATACTGCCACCAAAGGCGCTATTATTTCTCTTACCCGTTCTATGGCGATTGAATATGGAAAGTATGGAGTGCGCGTGAACTGTATCGTACCTTGCGCGATAGAGACCTCAATGAATAAAAATAGCGCAAGTGATAATCCTGCTTTTGATGAAGCTAAATTTCTTGCGCATACTCCCCTTCGAAGGTATGGATCACCAAAAGAGGTGGCGCAAATGGCGCTTTTTCTCGCATCGGACGAGTCTGGATATTCTACTGGAGGAATCTTTACTGTTGATGGAGCCAATACAATAAAAAACTGGAGTTATTAAGAGTATTCTCCACCTCCAATCTCTGAAATTGACAAAAGCTATTCCTTCTCAAAGATGAATATGATATACTTTGTATTTATAAATACTGGCGGTCTGTACCGGTTACAGTATCCACAATGGAGAAGAGAATGAATAGAGCCAATAGAAAATATTATCATCTTATAAGCCTGCTTCTTGCGGGAATTGTGATAGCTTTTGGCGTTGCCTGTGGAGGAGGCGGCGGAGGAACAGGGCAGATTGCGGTTCCGAATCTTCCTTCTGGAGATCTGTACTATTGTAATTATATTGGTTACTATCCTCAACCTTGTGTTAAAGTAGATGAAAACCTTGATACCTCTACAATCAATAATGCGGCTCAGAATCCTTTATGGCTTGATGGCCTTTACTTTTTCTTTTCTGCTTTTTCTGAAAGCGGATTTAATCTTATTGCTATGCCTGATGAGGAAGAAGATCTGCCTGCCCGTCTTTCAGTGGCGCTCCATCCTCGAGGTATGATGCTCTCTCCAGAAACATGGGAATTCTTTGAAGAAGATCCTCAAAACCATGGAGATGCTATTCTCTCTATTATGGAAGGGTTGAGTGGCTCAGAAGCGCTTAATACCTTTGGTGGAGCGAGAACAGTAGATTTCTCTATTCTTGCGGGAGGAACCTATAAACGTGTGATGAAACCCGGAGGAGAAGAACTCTTTCAAAATCTCTATTCTACACTTGTCACTGCCATTGCAAAAGGAAGCGGACTTCCAGAAAGTATTGTAAAGCGTCTTATTCTTCCTGAATCAACGCTACAAAAATATACTACGCAACTCTTTTATAACAGCTCCTATGAAGGTGGAAGAGAAATTTCTCTCTCAGAATTTTTGGAACTCTTTCGGAATGGCGAAAACTGGACGAACCTTGATTTTGTCGTGAGAGTACGGTTAGAGGGTCTTCCAATACCAACCATTTCTTCAGTTACTACCTCCAATGATAGAAATTATCCTATTGGAACTTTTTTTATCAATAATCAGGTCTATTCCGAGAAAGTAGATGGAGCCCGAGTCTCTTTTACTTCAACTATAGAAAATCTTTTGGGAAGAAAGACCATTAGAACAAGAAATGCTGATGCTGGAATTGCAACAGATCAACATATTACGATATCCCTTACTAAGCCCGCAGATCTTTATATAGGGATTGACACCCAACTCCTTAATAACGAGGGAGTTCCTCTCTGGCTGGAAAGCTGGACAAGAACCGGAGAACTCGTAACAACAAAAAAGGGAACCAATCCCTACAAGACCTTTGAACTCTTCAAAAAAGCATTTAATGCAGGAGAGGTATCTTTGCCAGGGCAGGGAAACAACGCCTATAGTATGTACTTTGTAATAGCTGATTCTGGGGACTATCCTTTTGGTTTGGATATTATCACCTCGGCAAAATCAGGATTAGTAGAGAAGCCTGAAGAGATCCCCTTTACGCTTCCTTCAATACGTCAAGAAGGCGGACTTGTAGTAAACCAAAATGGTATTGATGAAAGTGTCGAACCAAGACGCATCCATGCTGACTTTATCGAAACATTTGACGCCAATGTCTTTCTTAATACTGAAGAGGTATATGCGTGTAGTTTAGATACTCTTCAGGATACGAGATTTTTAGCGCAACTTGTGCGCAACAATGGGTTCCGGCTTATCGACACCTATTCTGATGATGCGCCGGCATTTGACGCTCCTAGTCAAACCATTGTCTTAGAAAATCTTCTTGGTACCTCTCTTCCTACTCCGTTCCAACTTCCTCTTACACGTGAAAACCTCTTTGCTTTTACCAACTTTAATCAATTAAACAGTCCCAATCTTGTTGGAATACGACTCTCTGCAATCTCTACCAATGATCCAGAACTAAAAGATAATCTATGGAGTGATACTGAAAACAACAAAGGCCTTAACTGGAAAGAGAAGATTGTCCCCGCGATTCAATCCGCTACAGCATTTTCCTACAAAATAGAGAGAAATGGACCCTCTATTTCTTTGAAAGAACTTCTTCAGCGAGTAGGAAAAAATAGCGAGGGAGAGATGTCATTTCAGGCAAATATAACACTTGAAAATGGCTATGAAATGGTGTTACGTGGAAGTATTTACTGCCACGACTATTTTACCGATGTTTATGATCCTATTCTAAGATCCTTTAATCTTTTTCAACCTAAATGATTACCACACTGGAAAAACCTCTTGAAGTTAAAGAAGAAAAGAAAGAGCCGGAATGTCGAAAAAAAGCGCGTATGCGAAAAAAGGTAGGATATAAAGGAACTACTACTCATCGAATATTGGCTAACCTTACCAGTCCGCCAATTATTGCTATTCCTGCCTTTGCCGCGCTTTCTTTTGAAATAGCCTCTCCTGGAAGGGCAATGCCGATCTTTATCGCCTGTATTCTCTTTCAAACTCTTATTCCAGTTGCCTATCTCTTCTGGGCATTTGCAAAGCATGCTATTTCAGATATTCATCTCTACCATCGAGAGGAACGGACCTCTATTCTTTTTGTCTTTACGCTAAACTATCTTCTGGGAACCTTTGTACTGATGAAAATGAATAGCCCTCAACTTCTAACTGCCTTGATGTGTTCCTCCGCAGTAGTTATCTTTGCGATCCTTCTTATCAACACTTCCTATAAGATCAGCATCCATGCGGTGGGACTTACAGGGCTTCTTACCGGTATTTTCTTTGCTTTTGGGCCCAAGACATTCTTCCTTGAAAGTTTTGTTCCTTTGGTGGGAATTCTTCGAGTAAGAAACAATGCCCATATTATGTCGCAGATTATAGTGGGAGCGATTCTCGGACATGGCATTACCTACTTTGTACTCAAACTCTGGCTTTAAGGAAGGAGTCTCTCGTTTTTTTCTATCAATCCTGATAGAAGTATCCTATTTGCCTTCTTTCTCAAAATAAAGAGAGAAAGAAGATAGTGATACCTGCTTTTCCATAGTACTCTTATAGACACAAAAGTACTATCATCGGAATAATGGAGCCGCGAAAGAGTACGGCTCTCTCACTTAAAAGAAGAGTTGAAACTCAAGGTACCAGATATCAGGATACAGGAAGAATTCTTTCTCGTTTCCCGCACTAAATCCAGCCCACCCTCCTCGCAGGTCTGCATTGGAGGTAAGAGAATATCGAAGAGAGGGATTCCAGTAAATAGAACCATCGTCAAGATTAAAGACCGAGGCATGCTGAAACTTTAAGAGAGGAGTGAGTTCGTATTCAAGACCAAGAAAAGCATAGTTCTTTGCCAAAAAATAGCGCTTCCCTTCCAACAAATCTGTCCAGGCATAGGCGCTTTTCTCTGTAGTGCCGTGACCATTGCGATAATATTCCGCGCTTATCTTTAAGGTGTTTGCAAAAGTTCTCTCTAACCCAAGAACCATAAGGGTTCGGGTATGATCCTGCCTATCAATAGCAAACGCGCCGTGAAGTTCGTTCTTTCCAATAGCACGGGAAAAATCTATGCCATACCGACTAAAACGATTATCTTTATATGCCATACAGGAAAAATCAGTTTCAAAGGCATGGCTTCGATAGCGAACCGCATACCCGGTGCCAGAGTTTAAGGTTCCTGTGATGGCTCCGGAAATAAGAGTGGAAGAACCTATAGGAATATCAAGGGAAATTCCATCGGTTCCCACTCGTTCTTCGGTCTCGATAAGAAGCGGATTAAAGGTAAAGAATGGATCTGTCGGGTTCCAAGCCCGGCCTGTTCCCCAGTCAAAGGCAAATCTTCCTATATGAATGTCTGCCGAGGGAAAAGAAAGGCGGAAAAAAGCGCGATAAAGGGAATGGCGAAGAAGAACACCCTCTTCGTCTATCAGAGAAGACTCAAGGTCAAGCCACGGTTTTGGTCTCATTCGTTCCATAGACTGATATTCTGCGCCCTTCAGAAAATCTCCTGTATGACTTTCAAGATCGTAATCCATACGAAAATAGAGGGAAGAAGAAGGCCTGTATTCCCATGAAAGCCGAAGCCGATTCATTAAATCGCAGTAGTTGGTTTCAAAGGCAGAAAAGTCCATCATGGACCCCATCCCTTTATAATAGCCAGAAAAAGAGAGTTTCTCTTCTGCCATTTCCTGCTCCGCAGAGAAAAGATGCGGAATCTGTATAAAAAAGAGAAAGAAAGAAAGAATCATAATGCGTTTCATAATTCCTCCGGTTGTTCTATATGGCTTATCTTGCCATCTCTGAGATAGAGAATTTTGTCCGATTTTTTAAGAACCTGTTCATCATGGGAAGCAAGAATACAGGTAATTCCCTTTGAAATATTTAAATTACGGATAAGATCTATAAGATTTTCGGTGGTATGAGAATCAAGATTAGCGGTCGGCTCGTCGGCAAGAAGAAGCAAAGGGTTCCCCACTATGGCGCGCGCCACAGCAACCCGCTGTTGCTGGCCACCGCTCATTTCCGAGGGACGACGTTCTGCCAAGCCTTCTATACCCAATTCTTCCATAATCTGCATTACTTTTTCTCGGCGCACTTTAGAAGAGAATTTTCTCAGCATAAGACCAAATTCAATATTTTCTCTTGCAGTAAGAACAGAGATAAGATTTAATTCTTGAAAGACAAATCCTAAGGACGAAAGGCGAAAAAAAGAGAGCTCACTTCTACTCATAGAGGTTAACTCTTTTCCCTCAATATAGACTTTTCCTCCACTGGGACGTTCAATTCCGCCTAAAAGTTTAAGAAAGGTGGATTTTCCGGATCCTGAGGGACCGGCTAGACAGAAAAAAGCCCCTTGTGGCACAGAAAGAGTAAGATCTTCTACACCAGTAACTGAAAAGGAGCCTTCATAAATTTTCGACAGATTTTCTGTGATAACAAGAGGTTTCTTCATATATGCCTTAATGCAGAGCCTGGATCCATCCGCGCTGCTTTAATTGCAGGAACAAAGGAGATAAGTACAGCGCTGGCAAGCACAAAAAAGCTTGAGATAGAGACCTGCTTTACGCGTAATAACGGATAAACAGTTGTATCCAATCCGATAAGCTTCGCAACTCCCGCGGAAAAAGAGGCAAGATTAACGCCATGTACCCGAAAACAGGCAAAGCCGATTGCGGTAACAATCAAACCAGCCACGACACCGAAAATACCAAGAAAAAAGGATTCTGCAAGAACCATGCCCACTACCTGTGAAGGACGAGTTCCAATTGTCAGCATCACTCCGAACTCCATAAATCGTTCCTGAATCGCCATAAGCATGGTATTCATAATTGCAAGAGCCACAATAATAGAGATAACCAGCATTAAAACCCGCTGCATAGCGATATCAAGCGCCACGATCTGCACAATATCCGGAGCGATCTCTTTCCAATTGAGAATCTCAAGATCTGACCTTCCAATAGTCCGTTTCAATGATTCTTGAACCCCCAAAACCTGTGAAGAGGCAGAAAGAAGAAGAGCAGTTTCTGAGATTCTCTCGCCATAGGAAAGCATTTCTTGAGCAGAAAGAAGAGGAACCCATAAGAAAGAACGATCTATTTCAGGGTTACCGGTACGGCAGATTCCCACTATTTCAAAGGCATCTGCGCCAAGGCTTCCATCCCATGCCTGCGCCATAAGAACCACCTTTTCTCCAATGCCGATCCGAAGATTCGCACTAAGCGTTTCTCCTACAAGACACTGATTTTTCTTTTCTTTCTCATCAGAGAGATATCTTCCGGCAACTACAGATTCTTCAAGAATAGTAACACTTTTTTCGCGCATCGGATCAATACCGACCGCAAGAACCGCAAGAGAATTGTTTGCCGTGCTCGCAAGCGCCTGAAACCGAATCCTATCGCTGAATCCCTTAATACGAGGATTTTTAGCATACAAAGAGGTAGAAAAAGGCAGAAAACATTTTTCTACTGTAGGGTTCGCATGAAAACCTTTGGCATGAATTTGAATATGTCCCATAAAAATTTTCACAGCATTTAAAATCATCTTATCGTGAAACCCTTCATAGAGCGCATTGGAAACATTCAAAGTCCCAAGTCCAAAGGCAATGATAGAGACAGTAAGAGCGGATCGGCGGGAATTGCGCTTTACATTACGCCATGCGATAGCAATAAAGGTAAGCACCGACTATCTTCCAAGGTTACGAAGAGAAAAGATCTCCTGAGGAATTGACACGTCAAAAAGAATATCACGATAGGTAATCGTGGTACTGGAAGAGTTCTTATCCTTGCTCTCCATCTTCCAAATACGGGGATACCGACGCCCTCCTATCATTTGAATATCGCTATAGGTTAAAACCTTTACCAACACACCGCGGGTGCTAAAAAACTCCTGTTTTTGAGGAAGATAATCCGCACCTACCCGCGTAACAACCTTTCCCCATAAGACAGGAACACCTCTTTTAGGAAGAGAAACAATCTCCCATACCCGCGATTCATCGGTACCTTGGAGAGATTGCAAAGAATGGGTATAATCTTTTACAAAACTTGTAGCGCGCATAATATCATCATTAGTGAAGTCGCTTCCCATCCAGGGCTGCATCATTAAAGAAACAGGGATCTTAACCGTTCTTTCCACCTTTGGAAAGTAGTTCCACATATTTTCTCCGATACGGAGCGAAGCAATACCCGCCTCTTTTGGAGGAGCAGAAATTTTTACGCATGCCTTCTCAGAACCTAAAATCCAAAATGCAACCGAAAGGCTCCTTTTCCAATGAGGCGTCTCTATCTTCATTACAAGATTTCCCTGCATCGAAGATGATCGCATCCGAGATTCCATCTCTGTTATTACCTCTGTCGGAGTTGGATTTTTATCGGTCGCAGAAAAAAGAATCGAAGTATATAACGCACACGACAAAAAGAGAAGAGCCGAGAAGACTCGGATCACTTTGCTCCTCTATACACAGTTCGGCTAAAGGGAGGTTGAAACGATCTGCAAAATATTGAAGGGAAATAAAAGGAAAGCGCTGCAACCGTCACAAGCCATAATGAGCCAATATGCTGTACCAAGGAGGGAGGTCCAAACTCTTTTCGATATTCAAGTATTGCCGCACGTGCCTTTTTTCTTACGATCTCAGAGGGACCAAAACGAGCAACCGCAGCCAATGCCATATAGGTACGGTGGCACCATTTCTTATGAAATGAGGCACGAGTTTGAAGCTTGGGGTCAGAATGGTCCTTCCATTTTCGGTAACCGAGCATATCTACCTCAAATGATTTCAGAATAGAAGGCCCATTCACCTCAAAAATACGGTTTTGGGTTTCAAGAACCCAGCGCTGAATAGAATCATCCGGAAGATGAAGGTGTCGATGGATATTTGCATAAAGATGGAAGCCCTTCCATGTAAATCCTTCTGTGCGCAACCTTCCCTCTTTTTTCATTCTATCCCAGAGTTTTGTCTCGGGACAGGGCATTAAACTTGAAATCTGCGCAAATGTAGGGTTTACCTCCACCACATGGTCAATATCTTCCACGATATTTTCCGAAGTATGAAAATCCCATCCCACAATAAAAGAACCTATGGTTGAAATACCCGCATCGTGAAGAGAAGCAAAAAATTCCCGTACATCCTTTCCCTGCCTCTTGGGAAGATCGCTGAATTTAGATTCTATTCCTATCCAGAGAGAACGAACTCCCATACGAACCAATTCTTCCGGTGAATAGCGAGAAAGAGTGCTGATACTTCCAAACCCGCCCCATGAAAATTTTCCGGGAAGACATTCAGGATCTGCGGCAACCAGCGAGGCAAATTCACGGACATAGTTCCGTTCCGAGAAGAAGTCCTCGTCAAATACCCATGTAAAGGCACTTTTATTCTTTCTGGCATTTTCTTTAAGGTGTTCCACAAGTTCCGAAGGAGAAAGAAGCTGAATCTTCTTCCGCTGAAAAAAGGCAGAGGTCGCACAAAATTCACATCCCGCACGACATCCGACCGCAGCTAAAAGATTGTCAAAATAGATCCTCACTCCAAAAAAAGAAAATCGCGTGGTAGGAAACCGTTCTTGAATGGGAGCATCTACAGGATCACCGAGAAGTTCCCGCATAAATCGTACGCCTTCTCCATGGCAGATATGATCTACAAGCGACCGTAACTCTTTTTCATTTTCAAAGTCCTGTGAAACACATACCACTCCGTATCCGCCGAGAATAATCTCAATGGAAGGAGAGATCTCTTTTGCCATTTTGCAGATCGTAAGGACCCGGTCGTAAAAGAGAGATGCCGCAAAATGGATAGCAAGATAGTCGTACCCTTTTTCAAGTTCTTTGCGTAGCGCGCGAAGAGGTGGATTTTCAAGAACTACCGCGGGAATAGAGATATTCTCCGCGATAAGAAAGAGAGGCAAGGCGGGATAATGGCTGCGAAAAGTAAAAATGCCCTGCCCCTTTGTAAGACGGCCCGCGTAAAGGTCCATCATCGGAGTACCGTCTTCAAAGGTATCAAATGGTTTATACACAGAGGTAAAGAGAATTTTCTTCTTTTTCATTTTCATAACAGGAAAGAATAGCATAAAAGAGCTCTTCTGTACAATAGAAGGGTAAAGAGGTAAAATGAGGCTCTTTCATCGCAACTCATTACCACGACCGCCTCTTCTAAAATCAGGAAATATTCTTCATAGAACGGAAAAACGAGTCGTACGCCCAGGCATCCCATTCAGGTTCTACGCCGATTCCAAAGAGATCACCATAATCTTTCGCAATCAAACCTCCGTGAGGAGAACCAAAGAGCCTAATCATCTCTTCCGCCTCCTTCTTAATACGGCTCTGATCTCCTGTGGGCAATACCCTTTGGATATCAACCGGAGCCCACAAACAGACCTGCAATTCTTTCAGCCGTGCGGCAAGCCGGGAAAGATCATAGAGAGCAGGCTGGTCGAATTGAAAGGCATTTACTCCAGCCTCGGCAAGATCTCCGAGAATCTCCCAGTTATACCCGCAGGAATGCATAAGAATATGGAGCCCGCACGTATGTGCCGTACCGCATAAACGGATAAAAAGAGGTTTAAATATATCGCGCCACATAGAAGGACTCACAAGAAGTTGTTGTTGAGTTCCCCAATCTTCACAAAAAGTAATTCCGTCAGCTCCCGCGGCAGCAAAGTTTCTGATAAGCGTTTCAAGAAGGTCGGCAACCTTATTATGAAGAATATCTACTTTTTCTCGTTCAAGAAGAAGATCCTGAAAATAGATCTCCATTTTGCGAAGATAACGACAGATAGAGAAAGGAAAACCTGGAAGACTTGCAAGATGATATTTATCGGGATTCTTTGCAAAAAGGTCTTTGGCATGTGAATAGCGTTCCAATAGATCAAAATCGGGAAAGATAAGATGATCCAATTCATCCCAATGAGAAAGCGCGGGCTGAAAAATTTCTCCGCCTTTTCCTTTGCCGATAACCCTATACCAAATATTTCCCCATTCATCGTCATAATATTCAAACCCTCCTTCTTCCCATCGTTTCTGTTTCCATACAGGAGAAGGACCCAACCCTGCTATAAGGATATCGTTCATTCTACCGCCGGAAAAGTTCATTCCTATCCGTTCCGGATCTGAAGAGAGAAGGTTTCTTTGAATAATTTCTCGCTCTGTCATTCTATCTCCTTACCTTCGTAAAGAAGTTATACCACAGAGAGATTATTTTCTTTCAGAGAAAGAGCTTTATGTAATGCAAATTCAAGAATTACCAGTGAGAAAACATCCTTTTTTATAGAACTACAATTTTTTCATAAGGTGAATTGTTCTGCAAAGCTCTGTAAAGCCATGCTTTTCATACATCTTTTGCGCGGGCTCATCGTGAGACAGAGTAGAAACAAAGGCAAAAAGCATTCCTTCTTTCTTCAGTTGCGCAAGAACTTTTTGATGTAACGCGGAACCGATTCCTCTATTGCGATAATCTGGATCTACCGCATTATTGCCAACAGTACCTATTTTGCGATGCACACTTATCGAATAGGTCGCATACCCCACAATCCTGCCATCTTCTTCCGCTACAAAGACCTTATCTAAATGGCGCCTGCAAAAATCACGGAGTTCCGCTGATTTATAGGCATACCATCGCCGATCCTGCACTAGGCCATGGCGCTGTTCCATTACTTCCGCCACTGTCGCGCCTTTCCACGCGCGAACCGTCAATGAAGTAATAGCATTGATATCATTCTCTTTCGCCTTACGAATCTTCATGGCAACTCCTATATTGTATGGTAATACCTTTTTTTCTTCTGTCAACCAAAGACAAGAGCGAGCAAAAAAATTGACAGATTGCCCAGAGAAGGGTATAAAGATATAGAACGTTCTATATTAAAGGCTTCAAGGAATAAAAAATGGCCAGAAACATTACGCTTAAAGCAATCAGCGAAGAATCCGGAGTTCCGATCTCCACTGTTTCTGCGATTCTTCGGGATGATCCTGCCTGTTATGCGGGAAAAGCTCTAAGAGAAAAGGTCTTATCCTGTGCGAATCGACTCGGATACAGACCCAACCTTATCGCAAGAATGCTTCGAACCCAACGAAGTGAAATGCTGGGCTTTATCCTTCCTAATACCCATACTTATACTGGCCTTCGATATATGGAAGAGATAGAAAAACTCGTTCGACATAATGGATATCAACTTCTTATTGGATACAGCCTGAACAATGCAGAGAGAGAGGAGAACCTTCTCAATAATTTTCGGACCCGTTTTGTAGATGGCACCATTATTCTTTTCGGAGATACCGACAAACCGCGCTCTTACCTTAAACATTTTATGAAAGAAGAATATCCGATCGTTACTATCGATCCGCCCGCGCTCGATGTTGCAAATTTCTCTACAGATTATGCATTCGGAGGCTCTCTTGCAGCCCGATACCTTCTTGAACTTGGACATACTTGCTTTACCATTGTCGCAAGTACGGGAGAAAACTGTATCCCTGTACGCCTTAGGATAGAAGGCTTTCGAAAAGAGATTCTCAATGCAGGAAGATCTCTTTCTATGGTTATTCCGCCTACGGTCCATTCTCCCACATCAGAAGAACCTCCCTCTCAAGAAGCTCTTGTTTTAAGCGGAATCCGCGTGGGGAAAAGGATCTTTGCTCAAACAAAAAGGCCTACTGCGATCTTTGCCTCAAACGATGAGATTGCGCTTGGAATTATAAAGGCCGGTCTTAGAGCAGGACTCCGCATTCCTGATGATATTTCAGTGCTTGGATTTGATGGAAGTCCTGCCTCTGTCATGGCGCCGATACCTATTACAACAATCAGGCAACCTGTTGAAACTATCGCAAAAAAGGCGGTAGAAACCCTTCTGACACTGATTAAAGAACCTTCTGAAAAAACAGGAAAAAAATCTCCGCACTCTCTTTTGGTTCCTCCTGAATTACTTCTTAAAACATCTACAGGGCCAGCGCCGCACCATACTCCGCGCTCTCGGAAGAAACAGATAATAGAAAAAGATTCTTTGCATAGACATAACATGGAGGTGAAAGATGCAGAGAAAAAGCTTCAACCATGTAAGCTCTCGTAAATCTCATGGGTTCACGTTGATTGAATTGTTGGTAGTTATTGCTATTATTGCGATTCTCGCTGCTATGCTTTTGCCAGCACTTTCAACGGCAAGGGAACGGGCAAGGATGACAACCTGTCTCAATAATATGAAACAGATTGGCTTAGGCCTTATCTTGTATAGAAATGATTATGATGGATGGCTCTATCCTAAAAATGTTTACGGAGGCGTGTACTGGCAAACAATCATTGACGAATATCTTGGAGGAAGAGGGAGAAAAGTCCATTGGCATGCAGTAACCTTAAAGATATGGGCATGTCCTACCAATAATCCTAAAGGTCTCGCAAAATTGAATATGGCACCTACTGGTAACCCAACCTATAATGGTTCTATTCCTGCAGAATATACCGGCTATGTGGGAACCAATCACCTTGGATCTCAAAAAGAGTCTCGGGTACGGTATCCTTCCCGATGCGTGTATGTAGTGGAAGCACGAGCTCCATACGGACCTATGACTCATGTTTCCTATTCAACCTATGGATTTAGCGGACCTCCGTCAAACCCCTTATGGGCATTTAGAGGCCATGGTGTTGGTGGAGGAAATGTCCTCTTTGTAGATGGACATGCAGAATTTTGTAGTAATGACCATCCTGTCTATTCTCCTATTCCTGCTATTGCATCGCCTTACTGGGGTCCATAAAAAAAAGGAGTCTTACAAAGCTTCATTAACCAAAGGGAGTCAATAATGAGAAAGAAATGGATATGGGGAGTATTTTTTCTTTTTCTCTCTTTCTTTGTAGGAAAGAGCGTCTTTGGAGCAGCAAGTTTTTCAACAGGCACTATAAAGTTTGGAGAGAAGGAGTTAAAGAGCCTTCTTCTTGAGAATGAATATTATCGATTAGTAATAGTGCCAGATAGAGGCGGCCGTATTGTGGAATGGATAGATAAGAAGGCGGGAAATGTTAATGTGATAAATCTTCCTACCTCTTCAGAGAACCCCAATTATGGAGGTCTTCTTGATGACCATGGCTGGGCTTCAAGTGCCGGGGGTTTTGGCGATTACTATAATTTCAATTATGTCTATGACCTTAAGGCAACCGGGCCTGAAGAGGTAACAGTAGAACTATGGCCCTTTGAACAAAAGCATTATTCGCGTACTATTTCTCTTAAGGCTGGGAGTCCTCTTATCAAAATCTCTTATACCTTCCATAATATTTTTCAAACAGATGGTGGAAATATTCTTATCCGCAATGTGATATGGCCCAGCGGCAAGGGAGAGCCAGATGACCATTTTTACAGTACTCCCCTTCAACGAAAAGGAATTCTGACAAATACCTCCTATGTGAATACTGCGCAAGGCGCCAATGCAGACAAGGTCTCTGCTTTTTGGCGAGCTTTTGGAAGTTTGAGCCAAAAACGGTTAATAGGATTTGCTTTTTGCGATAATCTTTATGAAGGCGCGTATGATTGGGAAGGAAGTAGAATTCGACCTACCTTTGAATGGTACTATCATGGAGTCCCCAAGGGAAAAAGTGTGACAACCGAGATGTATGCCTATATTGCCCATGGTTTGTATAAGAGTGTGCATCTCTCTGAAAAAGCAGTGGCAGACCTTGATATCAATAGAATAGGCGAAGAGATTGAACTCACATGGAAAGTTGCTTCCATAGACCCTTCTGTACAAAAACTCACTCTCTCAACACGGATATTAGATTTAGAGGGAAAAGAAATAGCCCAGCTTGCGCCAATTACACTCTCTTCTTTGAAGCCTGATACTCTTCAGCAGGGCCGTCTTCTTTGGAAGAGTTCTCAATCAAAACCAATTCTTGTGGAACAATCTTTAGAAGAGAATGGCCTTGTGATAGGCAGATATAGAATTCCCTTTGAATTAGGGAAAATCGCCTATACTCAAGAACCCGTTTCAAGAAAAAAGGCTCTTTTTTCTGATATTCCAGGATGGAAACCTATTCTTCCTTTACAGCTGGTGATTGGCGAAGAAGATAAGAAGAGAGGATACCTTCTCTATTCTGCTGAAGGCGAAGGCAAAGGTACTACGCTTCAAAAGATTTCTTGTGATATAGGAGTAAATGAATATGAATCCTATGAAGTTCGTTTTCTTCCTTTGAAGGAAGATCTTGGAAAGGTTAGATTGGATGCGATTATCCCATCTGGACTTACAGAGAAGAATATCTCTCTTACGGCCACAGAACGAAGAACAGTAAAGATATGGGGAAGTGAACGGGTGGGATGGAAACTATTACAAGAGAAGAGTTTTCTTCCTGAGAAAGAGAAGGAAGAACGGATCTGGCTTATTGTGAATAGTAAGGGAGTGAAGCCAGAAGAGTACACTATAGGAATCAGGATATCTCCAGAAAAAGGTATTGCTGTCACAGTTCCTCTTACAATGAGAGTGCTTCCCCTACAAATGCCGGAAGACCGCCATTTTTATTTAGAACCTAACAGCCATCTCAACCAGTTAGGACTGCCGCCTGGAGTCCGTGGAACCAAGAGATGGGAATGGACCCTAAAAGGAACTGAGGTCTATGCAGATGATTTAGAATCTCATGGTATGAGAATGCTCAAGGCATACGCCTATGGAACCGCGCCAGGCCAGAGTTTGGTTTCGTTAAAACTTCGGGATAGCGGCAAGTTTCTTATGGATGCATTAAAGGAGAATCCTGCGCTCTTACAGCAAGATCCGCTTCCTGCGCTTGATCTTTCTTTCTGGGACCCATGGCTTCAACTCTGGATTGATAGAGGATTTATCCATTACTCCACCCATCTCGGAGGTCTTGGAAAAGGATTCTTTTCATCGCAGGATAGTTTTGCAAAGAAGTATAATGCGGATTCTCAGAAAGTGCGGAGATGGCTTAGTTCAGAGGCATCTCGATACTTAAAAGAGAAAGGGTACCGTTATGTCTATGGAACAATCAGCGATGAGATTGCGCCAGACCTTTTTCCTGCATGGAAAGAGGTTGCGCAAGATACTTTTGAATGCGGATGGTCTCCTGGAGTAACCATTTCCAGTGGATTTTTTAAGAATAAAGATATCTATCCTTTAGCAGGACCTTTAATGGAATATTGGGTTATTGGAGATCCGCAGGCAGATCTTATTGCGAAAGCAAAGAAAGATGGCTATATTACCAAAGCTTCTTCTGTGGGTTCGTATGATGGATGGGGGACATGGTTCCGCGACTATAGCCATATGCGCGCTTCTATGTGGAACCGTGCATACAATGATACTGAAGTATTTTGGGTACAATGCTATATCCGCGGAGCAACCGAATCAGTGGTATTTCATGAAAACAATATCCCTTATGGAAGCGGATCATGGGAAGGGATGAGGGATGGATGTGAAGATGCAAATTATGTGAAAGGCGCTATGGGAATGATTGCAGCCTTACAACCTTCACAAAGACAACCCTACCAAAAACGGCTTAAAGAGATTATAGAAAGTATTGATAAAGAAGATCCTTCAACTCTTCGCCAGGCAAAGTCTTCCCTCTTTCTCCTTTTGATAGATCTTAAAAAGCGCTTACCCTCTCTGAAAGCATCTTTGGCATGGCAAGACCTTCCTGTGATTGATAGAGGCAAGCCTCTCTTTATTCTTAGTTCAGGAAAAGAAGGGAATGAGGCGCGAGAGCTTTTCCAGAAGAAGATTTCTCAAAAAACAGGTATTACCCTGCAGGCAGTTGGCGATAGTAAATCCATTAGACAGAATGTGATAGTCTTTGGCCATCCAGATACCAATCTTCTTCTCAAAGAGATTGTGAATGCTGGTATTGATTTAGGAGTAACAAGACTTTACCCTGCTCTTGATTCATATATTATTAAGGAAGTATCCTTTAAGGGAAAAAAGCTTCTTGCAGTAATAGGAAAAGGGGAAGGTCTTTTGAAAGGAGCAGAAAACTTTACCCGTTTTCTTACTGTGGATTCTGCCTATCCCAACCAGTACTTTCTGCCATAAAAAAATAGAAAGATAGACTTGGATAGTTCTCTGTGAATAGGTAGAATAAAAGAGTGTTTACCTTTTATTATAGGAGGAGTGGAATGAAACGATTGGTTCTCTTCGTTCTTTTGTTCTTTGTAACGATTCTCTATGGTGCAGAAGAAATAGGAGTATGGGGATGGAGACGGCCTGCATGGAAAAAGTTTTTCAAGGAAGAGTTTTCTTTAGATGCAGGCGAGATTAAAGCAGGAGAAAAAGGCGAGGTTCCGGTAGCAGAGTTTAAGAAATATAAGCTCATTATTCTCTGTCAAGGAGGACCTTCGGTTCCCTGTACAGATGAAGAGATTAGCACTATAACAGAATATGTGAAATCAGGGGGGAAACTTTTTCTTTTCTCAGGGACTCCTTCTGGTATGTTTAAAGGCGCTAGTGCTTATGATCTTTCCCGCGCAGAGGAAATTCTTGGTGCTTCTACCTACTTTTTTGGAAAGGGTCCTGCCGAGATACTCGCTCCAGAAAATCCTCTTGTAAAAGAGTTTACCCAGAAAGAGTATAAATGGTTTGAAGAGGCGCCGGGATTATCTGGCATTACCACTGCCAAGGTCATTGTAGGAAAAGAGAGTGCAGGAAAAATATCTGCCAGACTGCTTCTTAACCGCTATGGAAAAGGATTTGTAGCATACCTAAGTCCAGTAGCGATTACCTCCTATAGTACAGGATGGAAAGAAAACCCTGAACAGGCATCCTTAGTATATCTGTTGAAATCTCTTATTACATTATCATTGCAGAACCGTCCTTCTATAGAAGAGGTAGCTGGAGCTGTCGTAGAACGGAAACCAAAGCGGTTTGATGCAATCTCTATCAATGGTATTCCAAGAGACGTTACTATTTTTGCAGAAAAAGAGTCCCTTGCGCAAGCAACTCTTCTTGCCAAATATCTCAATAAAGCAACTGGAACTGATATTCAGGTGAATAAAGAAAATAAAGGAACGAATCCTTTGTATATTAGGGTTGGAGGAGATGAAGAAACCAAGAAACGGATTCCTTCTCTTTCTTCAATTCATCCCTTTGGATATTTCATTACATTGGCAGATAAAAACACCTTAATTATTGCCGGACAACGACCTATTGCCACAGAGTATGCAGTCTATGATTTTCTCAAAAAGTTTGCCGGATACCGGCGTTTTATGCCAGGAGATATAGGAGAGATTCTGCCTGAACAAAAGCATATTTCTCTGCCAGCAACCCTCTCTCTGAAGGAGGAGCCCAGTCTGTTATCGTATGTCAATGCTGGATTTTACGGAGGAAGCAATTTTTTCCGATCATGGAGAACAACACTTCTTGCAAGCCATTGGCTTATGAAGATCTATCCACCTGAAAAATATGGGAAAGATCATCCAGAATACTATACAATGGTAGATGGAAAACGCTTTGTTCCACCGGCAAATATGGGCGGAACATGGCAACCCTGCGTAACCAACCCTGACTTACCTGCCATTGCAGTAGAGTATGCGAAAAATGAATGGTTTCCAAAAAATCCTGAGGCTTTAGGTTTTTCGGTAGGAGTAAATGATGGAGGAGGCGACTGCCATTGTCCGGATTGCACAGCCGCAAAGATAAAGTACAACAATCAATATATTTCCTACTATAACTCTGTGGCAAAACTTCTTGCGAAAGAGGTTTCTAATAAATTGGTCTGTTTTATTGCATATGGTGGAGCAGCCGGTGTTCCCAAAAACATCACCCTGGAACCCAATATTTATGTAGAGGTATGCAGTGGACTCCAGGACAACTTTCAGCTTATGCGAGGCTGGAAAGGTGCAGGCGCAAAACATATTGGACTCTATGATTATATGTATGGCGGCGGATATGTGGTGCCGCGGCATTATCCCTCAATTTTAGGGAATGCCTGGAAAAAGGCATATAGAGAATTCGGACTTTCCGGAGCATGGACAGAAACGTTTATTCAGGTCTGGCTCTATGATGGTCCAAGACAGTATGTGATGAATGAGTTGGCATGGAATATCAATGCAGATATTAATGGGCTGCTTGATGATTATTTTACAAAGTTTTATGCAGAAGCTGCGGTACCGATGCGTCAATTCTTTAATAAGATAGAAGAGGTGTATGGAAGAAAATCTGATCCGCTCCATCCTATGAAAGACTGGCAATCCCTTGCACAATTTGCAGAATATCGTAAAGAAGACCTTTCTTTCCTTGATGCAAAATTAGCTGAAGCGAAAAAATTAGTCAAAGATCCTTCTGCTTCCAAACGACTTGCCCTCTTTGAAAAAATATTCGCTTTAAGCCGTCTCTATTTAGAAGGATATCTCTCTACTGTTGATCTAAAAGAAATTACCCGTATTACGGATGAATCTCAGGCAAAGAAAGCCATGGAAATAGTGAGCGCGGGAATAGGTGCTGCAGAAAAAATTGATGCCTATACCATGACTCCAGAAGAAGAGAAAAACATCTTCATCAACACTACTCTCAATGGGTTTCGGAATACTCCAACCCTTAAGATTGCACCTGGCATAGAACAGGAAGCAGACCGTATTTTTTCTCTCATCAATGAATGGAAGAAGAAAAGCATTGGAGAAAAGGCAACGCGAGAATATTGGCTCTCTCTTGCTACAAACCCTCGGTACCAGAATATTGCGCCGATTCTCTTAACTCCTGTATATTGCGCAGAATCTGCCGAAGCAAAGAAAAATCTTGTGAAATCTCCTGGCTTTGAGCCTGATGAAAGTAGTTCTGACGAAAGTGTCTTTACAGAAAAAGATCTTGAGAAGTTTGAATGGAAAAGCCTTAGCAAAAAACTTCCTGGTTGGTCTACCTGGCATTTTCAACAGTCAGTAACCCGTTTTTACTGGGACCCCACTGAAGCACATTCTGGAAAATACTCTCTTGCAATAAAAGAGAATCAGATTTCTGGCTGTTTCCAAACTGGCATTGCGGTAACTCCTGGTTGTAGATACCGCCTTTCGTTCTGGGTAAAACAGAACCCTCCAGATAAAGGTGGCTCTCTCTCAATTAGATGGTCTGGGCCCAAAGGGTGGGCAGATCAAGGCGAAGGTGCAGTGGCAAGAATTCTCATTCCCTATCCTCAAGAGAAGGAATCAATGTGGAGAAAGGTGGAGACCACCTTTACAGTTGAAGCCAATGTTACAACCTGTATTCCTCTCTTTTCAGCGCCAAGACAGGATGCAGGAGAAACAATATGGTTTGATGATATTTCTATGATAAAGATTTATGACCCTTCTTTTTTTCCAGAGATAAGGAGCGCGAAATGATTCTCCAAAACAACTCTTCCTTTCACCTTCTTTCTGGATTTCCTGGAGATCCTGAGGTAAAGGAAGCGATGAATACCGCGGAAGAAATCTTTGGTAGTATAGGGCTTCTGCCCAATGATTCCAATCCCGGATTTATCTTTGAAGTACGGCAACAGGAAGGATTGAAGGAAGGCTATTCACTGGATATTCTTCCGGATAGATCGCGCGTCGTCATCTCTGCGACAAGTTCAGAGGGAGCGAGGTGCGGAATCTATGCCTTTCTTGAATTGATCGGAGTACGATGGTTCTCTCCCGCAGAAGATCCTATCCTTCCCACTCTTCCAATTACTCTTGCTTCATCTTCTGCCACAATCTTTCCCTCATCGCCCTACCGAGGGCTTCACCTCTGCGCAGGACCCCATCACTATGAAGAACGAGCCGCTACATGGATGAGCAAGATCAAGATGAATAGAAAACTTACCCACCACAACGAAATTGCTATTCTTGGAAAAGATTTACAAAGACTCGGGATAAGACCAGATACCACGGTACATAGTTATACCTATTGGATTCCGGATAAGACCTTCTTTTCCGAACATCCGGAATGGTTTAGCTTAATAGGAGGCAAGAGAGTCCCTCAGAAAGCAGGCGGACAGTTATGCCTCTCTAACCATCAAATGCGCAAGGCTTTTGCACAAAATATTTCTGATTACCACCGAACGCATCGATCTGTATCTGTAATTGGCATCTGTCCCAACGATGGATATGGATGGTGCGAATGCGAAGAATGTAAAGCCCTTGATACTCCGGAAGATAAAAAAGCGGGGAAAACAAATGGCCGTGTTGCAGATTTTGTCTTTGATATTGCAACTCGTCTATTAAAAAGCGATCCTGAGGTTCTTCTTGGACACTATTCGTATAGCAACTTTGCTGATTTTTTAGATCAACGAAACCACTGGCCAGAAAACCTCATTATCAGCTGTACTCTTAGCACCTGTTTAAAACATGCGGTAAATGACCCTACCTGTCCGGTCAATGTAAAAAACTGGGAGCGTCTTAAAAAAATAAAAGAAAAGATCTCCCATGTCTATATTTATGAGTATTATATGCATCGTTGGTCATACCTTCCTGCGCCAATATGGAAAGTGGTGGCAGAAGATATGAAAGCATACCATTCTCTTGGAGTTGATGGTTTTCTTTCTGAGGCATCAGGAGGGCTTCATCCTTCCTATCAGAGTTACCACCTTCCCTTTTATGTAGCGGCAAGAACACTTTATAATGCGGAAGAATCTTGGGAAGAGATTCTTGATGATTACTGTGAAAAACGATTTGGTCCGGGAAAAGAGGCAATGAGAAGATATTTTGAGGCTCTTCAGAAAGGCCTTGAAGATATGGAAGGCTGTTTTACCCATTCTCCGAAAGATCTTGAAAAACTCTTTACTAAGAAGGTACGAGATAGTGCGAAACAATGGCTTTCTCGCGCAGAAGAACTCTCTTCTCAGACAGAATATGCGCCGCGCGTCGCGCAAGAAAAAAAGCTCTTCCATACCTGGGAAGAGATCGCAGACAAGAGAGCCAAATATCTTACTTCACAGCCAATTTCACCAATGCCTCTTAACCTTCTTTCTTTTGATATTGTACTGCCAGAAGAAAAGAAGATAGTTCTTTTAGATTCTATCTCTCTTCTTCCTCCTGAACGCAATGGCGCTTTTGTCGCACCCTTTGCTAACACTACCCATGCAGGGCTTTTGATAGAATGTTCCGAAGAGTCTATGGAAAAAATTCGCACATCCACAGGAAAAAGCCTGGGAGAAGTAATGGGAGGAGAATGTGTGGAAATTTTCATTGCTCCTGCGAGAAATGCAAAAACTCTATATCACATTATCGTGAATGCAGGAGGCGGAGTATGCGCCTCAGAAGCAACCGGAAGCCGATGGAATTGGGCATGGCAGGGAGAGTTTTCCGCACAAACATCTCTATTTCCCGATAGATGGAGAATTCTCTTTACTATTCCTTTTTCTTCCTTTGGCGCAACGTCTGACAGGTGGTACTTTACCGTGGTACGGAACCGCCATGTCAAGGGATGGGAAATTATCGGAGCTCCTGAAGGAGGCGCCTATTTTAGGCCTGGCAACTATCTTGAGGTTACGCCTCCCTAACAATCCAAAAACCTCCATTTCAGAGAAAGAGATTTATCCAACAATCGAGACATCTAAGCTATTATTGCCAAATTACTCATTCATCCTCTATCAACGCATAGATTGAATAAAGAGAAGCTTTCGAGTATACTGGTAGTATGAAAGAATCTCTCAATGAAAAAAGAGTCTTTTCTGAAACTCAGCCATTCCCTGTAATTCTTCAATATTCAACAAAACTTTTTTCACGTACAAAGCACGATTTTTTCAATCCTGGCTCAATCTTTTGTGCCCATATCCATCCTCATGAAACAGAGATTCATTTCATCAAAATCGGAGGAGGCGCCTACCGTGTTAAAAACCAGCGCATTTTTCTGAAAAATAACTCTGTTCTTATCATACATCCCAAAGATGTACATCACTTTCTTTTTACAAAAGAAGAGGTATTCGTTGAAAAGTACTGTTTGACTTTTCTTCCGGGAGCTCTTAATCTTTTTCAACATAAAAACAGAATTGCGCCATTTATCCAATGTAACGAATCTTTTCCTCATATGCTTTTGTTCCCTGAGAAAGAATTCCTTTTGTTCACCCTTCTCTTAGAAGAAATCCGCGAAGAGTTCAAACAAGCCCAACCTAACCAAGAGTTAATCTCGATAAATCTTACCAAACTACTTTTTAATCTTTTCCGAGGTATTGAAAAAAGAGGGAAAAATATTACTCGTTTGGTAAGAATGGATCCCCGTATTACCAAATCTCTTGATTATATTGAAGAAAATTTTCGTTCTCCTCTTTCTTTAAAGGAGGCCAGCCATACTGCCGGAATTTCCGACTTTCATTTCAGCCGACTCTTTACTCAATCAGTCGGAATCTCCTTTCGATTTTACCTTCTCTCTCGAAGAATTGAAGAGGCAAAAAAACTTCTTGAAGAAACAGATAAAAAAATTCTTAATGTTCTGTATCAATCAGGCTTTTCAGATATAAGCGCTTTTAATCGAAATTTTAAGCGCCATACTGGACTTACTCCCGGCGCTTATCGCCAAAAATATAGAAAAAAGAAGAAAAGTCTTAACAATTCTCTTCACCAGGAGGTATCATAGAATAGGAGGGAAAAAACAAGGGGGCAAAATGTTTAGTGAAAGAGTGATTTCTCGCAAATCACATGGTTTCACCCTCATAGAACTTTTGGTAGTTATTGCGATTATTGCTATTTTAGCGGCAATGTTGTTGCCTGCACTCTCCCAGGCAAGAGAACGGGCGCGCGGAGCAGCCTGCATCAGCAACCTTAAGCAGATAGGACTCGCGTGGGCGATGTACATCAATGACTACAACGAATGGCTTCCGGGAATAGGAGGGTTCGGCCGTCCCTACTGGCAGACCCAGATATACCTCTACAACAAGAATACTGGCATCTACCGGTGCCCAAGCGACAGAAACCCTTCCTACGTGGGTACCAACTGGGGAAGCGGATGCATCACGAAACAGGGTCTGAGTTATCAGTACCAACCATACGTAATGTGGTGGCAAAAAGCCTACGAGAATTACTCTCGCTTTAAACGGCCGCACAAAACCTGCTTTATCATGGAAGGCTCCGGCCACTGGCAACAGGCCTACAACAGTCTTTCCTACAGAAGATACCGGCACAACGAGGGAATGAACATCCTTTTTATTGACTTTCACGTCGAATGGAGACAAAAGCCCCTTCCTGGCAACGACAGCGGCACCACCTATTGGAGCGACCCCGAGTGGTCCGACTTCTGGTGCGGAAAATAAGAGTATTTGCATGTAAAAACAGAACAAAGCAGTGAAAGAAGCACAGAGCCTCCAAACTGCAGGAATAAAGGAGAGGCAGACCTTAAAAAAAAGCACGATACAATTTATATGAAGATCTTAAAACTTCTTTTGCAATAAAAGAATCTTTTTCTTGTATGGCAAAAAAAGCAACTTTTTCCTCTATTTCCGCAAAATAATCCTATAAGAAGAGAAAAATAGGTGGTATGATTCTTATAGACTATCTCTATGCAGGAGATAAAAAAAATGGAGAAACCCTATTCTCTTCTTTTTAGGAAATGCCATACGATAAGAGAGATCCCTTCTGTATCTGAAAGCAACGCTCCATACACACCAGCCTGCAATTTCAAACTTTTAAAGACTACCTCATTCTCTTTTTCCTCTTTGTACCGTAGAGTTCTTCTGAAAGGATCTCTTCAGATATAATAGTTTTTATGTAACATAGTATATAAGATATCTCTCATACAGGAGGAGACAATGAAAAGAAAGAGGCAGGAAAAAGGTTTTACCTTAATTGAGCTTTTGGTAGTTATTGCGATTATTGCTATTTTAGCGGCAATGTTATTACCTGCGCTCTCCAAGGCACGAGAACGGGCGCGCACTGCTTCATGTATCAATAATCTGAAGCAGATAGGTCTTTGTTTTGCGCTCTATCTTCAGGATAATGATGATTGGCTTCCTGGTGCGCAGGCAAGTGGTATCTATTGGTGGACCCGTACTTCTCAGTATGGATTAACCTATATGTCTATCTGGTGTCCAAGTGATAAGACCCCTGCGTATGTGGGAAATACCTGGAATGGAGTCTTTGTGAGTAAAAAGGGAATTAGTTACCTCAATAATGGCGACTTGATGTATTATCAAAAACAGTATCAAAAAATAACACTCTTCAAGTATCCTTCCAAAACAATGCATTTTGCAGATGGCAATAATCACTGGCTCGGCACATATGGCATACAGGTAACAGATACCAAAGCTTCGGGTACCTGCTATGTCCGCCGCCATGATAAGAGTATTAATGTGCTCTTTTTAGATGCGCATGTGGAGAATATGAGGACTCTTCCCAAAGATCCCACAAAGACCACGATGCCTTCCAATGTTACTGATGTAAATTATTTCTGGAGAGGAAGACCATAAAAAAAATATTACAATACTGAACTATTCGATATTTCGCGATTCTGTAATATGTTCGCTACATAGGAGATGCTATGAACCGTGTGAATAGAAAAATTGCACGATTATTGCCAGCACCTTATTCCGCGAAAACAAAGATAGATAGTAACAATATCCCTGCAGGTGGATATAGAATTGAACGTCAAGGAACCCATTTTCTGATTACAGCGGAGAACGAGCAAGCCCTCTTTTTCGGAGGAATACGGCTTCTTGAAGAATTTGGCTTCAGACACCTTCTTCCCGGATCTTCAGGCAGAACTCTTCCGACAAAAAAGCATACTCCTACCTTCAAGACAATTGTAGAGGCACCGGCCTTTCCATATAGAGGATACCATGTCTGCGGACATAGCCACTATAATCAGAATGCAGTTGTATGGATGGCCGCAAACCGGATGAGTTTTAAGCCCTGCCATAATCCAGAGGTTTCACAGGACCTTCCCAAGCTCCAAAAAAACTTTCTTACTACCATCTGTTTTGGCCATAGTTATGCAGAATGGATACCTAGAGAAGACTTTTTTGAGAGCCATCCGGATTTTTTTCCTCTTATAGGAGGAAAAAGAGCTCCTTCTGGAGGAGGCCAACTCTGTTTTGCAAATCCTCTTCTTAAAGAGATTTTAGAAGAACGAATAGGCAAATTTATGGATAGATTCCCTGAAGTAAAGGTAGTAAGTTTTATGCCAAACGATGGCTTAGGATGGTGTGAATGTAGCTCTTGCCAGAAACGGGATACTTTGCAAGAGAAAAAAAGCAAAAAGGTTTCTACTCGCGTATTTGGATATACCGCAGAGCTCGCAAAGGCTCTTACCAAAAAAAGACCAGACCGATTCCTCGGAACAGGCGCCTACAATAATTATAGCGAGCCTCCTGAAGATCTTCCTTTAATGAAAAATGTGGCAATATCCCTTACCACTGGCGCTCGATGTTTGAAACATGCGCTTACAGATCCATCCTGCCCTTCCAACAGAGAGTATCTTGCGCGAACAGAGGCATTCACAAAAAAAACAGGAATGGTGATTTTTTCCGAGTATTACTTTGCTTCTTCCTGGAGAATATTTCCTCTACCAATACTCACTCCTCTACAGGAAACATACCGTCACCTCGCCGCCATAGGAGTAAAAGGAGTAAAATCAGAGGTTGTTCCAGGCAACGAATGGGACCCTCTAAAAATTACACTCTATGGAGTGGCGCGGCTTCTCTGGAATCCAGAAAGTTCAATAGAAGAGATTTATAAGGACTTCACATCTCACTATTTTGGAAAAAAATGGAAGATATTTTTTAATTTTTATTATAGATTGGAAGAGACTCTTCAGAAGATGCCAGGATGTTTCTTTCTGAAAAAACAGGACGCTCTTTCTCTCTTTCAACATATTGATCTTCATAAGCTCTACAGATCATTCCACCAGGCATACACAGAAGAGAAAGATCCTGTAATAAAAAAGAGAATCCGTACTGAACTTTCTCATATCAGGATATGGGAAGAGGTTCTCGCAAAACTTGCCACACAAGGAGAAACTAACTATCCTGTTGCTCCAGGAAAACCATCTAGTAATGATGGACGGGTCGCTTTTGAGCTTACTGAGCGCGCTTCGCTTCTTTCTTTTCCTTCAAAGGTCTTTTTTAGCGCTGGATACGATGATACAGGTCTTCATCTTCGCTTTGTAACAGAGACCAAAAATATACAACGTCTTCAAAAAATTCCTTTTACTCCCCATTCTGGCGATGTCTTTCTTATGGATGGAATTGAGGTCTTTCTTGTAGCAGGGAACCCTTCCAATGAATATTTTCAGTTTGCATTCTCTCCCGCAGGACATGCCTATTCTTCACGATGTACTCATACTCCGCTTCATTTTGATACCTCTTTTCAACCAGATATATTTGTTAAAAACTCTTTTTCATCATCTCAATGGATCTGTGAAGTAACCCTTCCCTGGAAGGTCTTTAATGGAAAAAAAGCGAAAAAAGGAGAGGTATGGCATGGTTCATTCTGTAAAAAAGAACGAAGAAAACTCTCCCATATCCTTGGCGGTTGGCCCTCGGGAGGGGCTTACCATTCTCCCAAAGAATTTGGCAGCCTTACATTTTTGTAAGCCTGATCTTTACAGGAGGAAATAATGCAGAGATTGTCTAGTAGAGTTATTGCAGGTCTTCTAATAGGCCTTTTTGTAGTCTGCTTCTCTTCTGTCGCAAATGGAGCAATCCTTACAATTACCGAAGGAAGCTATTCCAGCGAGGAGTTTGCTTCAGAACCTGCCTTCTTTGTAGATACCGAATATTACAAGGCAACCGTGGTTCCGGGAAAAGGCGGGCGTATTCTTTCCCTTGAAGATAAGGTCTCGAAAAAAACTATTGTGAAAGAAAAAAGTTATGGCGGACTTCTTGACGACCATGGAGATCGTTATACCCAACCCTATACAGCGAAATGGATTAAAAAAAGCGATAAAGAGGCTGTCATTGAAATGTTTCTTGATGAACCCCTTTCTTACAGGAAGCAGGTAACCTTTTTTGCAGATAGGCCGGTTATCCAGGTAGATTATCATATTCAAAACAATACGCAATCTCCTCAGCGGCTTCTTTTCCGCAATGTGGTACGTCCTTCAGGAGCTGACTTTACTGGAAATGAACTTTACTGTTATTCACGAATCTCTGGGCTTCAACGCGCCAAAGGAATGCCTCGTACCAGTGATCAGGCAGATCCTTGGTGCGCGCTCGTCACTCCTCTTGAAAAAACCGTGGTAGCAAACTCTTTTGAAGGGGATGCGCTTGCGCTTCTCTATACATGGCAGGGAAGTAAAGTTGATCCCACATACGAGTTTATGTTTCAGAACTTAGAAGCGGGAAAAAGCATAGATGTCCGTTACTATTGGCAGATTCTTCATGGACTCACAGCAGCGGATTACAGCCATCGAACATTTACCGCGCAGATAGAGGGAGCATGGGATGGTACAACCCTTCAAACAAGCTCTTCTCTGGTGGGAACATGGAGAACGATGCCTGATTTAAAAATTTCCGGAGAGGTCTTAAATCCAGAGAGAAAGGTTATTGCAAAGATTGCCTCTTCGGCATTGCCGATTACCGAAATCGACAAGGTTTTTTCTATACCAATCAAAGCAGAGGTTTCTGGAGAAAAGTATGTCATCCTTTTACTAACCCTTACCTCTAAGGAGTTTCCTGAAGGCATTGTTATAGAGAAACCCTTTCCTAAGAATGATGATCCAAAACTTCTTACAGGATATAGCCGTCCGGTCCGTTGGATTGGGGAAGCAGTAATACAGAAGCCGATTCCAGGATGGAAGAAGGAAGAGAAGTATGTGATTACTCCCTCGGCTGCAGATAAAACCCGAGGATGGATGGTCTTTGAAGAATCAGGTCCTCGCAGGGGAAAAACCGTATCGAGAATACCGTTTGATATGATGCAGAATGAGCCAGAGGGCTTCCCGATTCATTTTCATTCTATCTCCTTCTCTGGAGATGTGGAGATAGCCTGCGATGCCCCTAAAGGAATATCTCTGGAATCTTTCATTCCTGAACAGATGCCCGTACAACTCTGGTTAAGAACAGTATATGGATTAAAACTCAATCCAGGAGCGGCTTTTTCTGTAAAACCCGGTGATGACAAGACACTCTTTTTCCGTCTCTCGGTAGGCACCCTGAAACCCGGTACCCATCTCTGCAAGATTCTCTTTACTCCTAAAGGAAAAAGAACATTTTCTGTAGAGGTGCCGGTTACTGTATATCCTGTAAAATTTCCAGAACGTCCCTATATGGTTTTAGACCTTAACAATACAGTAAATTATCTCTGTGCGCGCCAGGAAAAGGGAGTATGGAACTGGGATCCGATTATGGCGCGCAACTATCTTACTGATATGAAAGGCCATGGAGCCCTTACACAAACCATCGGTGGAACCAACAGTCCTGATAATCCCCATATGGTCCGCTTTATCAAAGACAGAGAAACAGGTCTTTCCCTTCCAGAAGCAATCAAGAAAGATCCTTCTCGCTATAAAACATCTACTCCGCCAAGCCTTGATTTCTCCTATTTTGATTGGTTCTTTGAAGAGCTTCTTTCCTATGGAATGAGCCATATACGTTTTATAATGGGTGGATGCGGAGATCGTTTTATGCAAGGGCAGTCGCATCTTACCCGGTTAATTTATGGAACTACCTTTCCTTCAGGAGATGTGCGTCAACTTGCAGTACAAGAATGGTTCTATCGTGAAATTACGCGGTATCTTAAAGACCGGGGAATTACCAGAACTCTCTGTACAATAGATGATGAAATTCCGAGTGAAAAGATGGCATGGTGGGTACAGCATGCCTTTCGCTCTTCGCAAATGGGGCTTGAACCTGGAGTTACCATCTCAGCGAAGACCATTGAATCTGATACTATTATGAATATTATTTCGCCTTTTATGCCTTACTGGATTATCGGCACCTTTGGAAAAGAATCATTAGACCTTCGGAGAAAGCAGGGGCTGATTAAGGCTGATGATTGGGTGACTACCTACCATTCTTCTGCAGTACATTTTCAACCCTATGACGAGATGCGAGGACATTGCGGAATCAGGAATGCCTGGGTTGGATTGGATGCCTGTTGGATTCAGGCATACGACCGATTTTACAGCTCAGAACATGTCGTGTATCCAGGACCAGACGGCCCCATATCATCTGCTGCATGGGAAGGAGCTCGAGATGGAGTTGATGATGCCAACCTCTTTCTTTTAGCAACAAACCTTTGCGCCAATATCTCTAATGAAAAAGAACGAGCTTCTTTTGAAAGACAGATTGCCCAATATGTAGGATCAGATGAAAAATCTATCATTCGAATCCTTGATAAACCTTCATCTTTCGGTATATTAAGCGAAATCTCCAATAATCCCGATACATTTGCCTTCCGCACAATGAAAAGCGGGCTCCTTCGGCTTATAGGAGAGATGGCAAAGAAGGTTCCTGTGCAAAAAGCCAATGTGCTTTTTGAAAAGATTCCACTTATTCATGATGGAGTTCCTTGCTTTAAGATTGCCGGAGATATTGCGCAATCTACTGATTTCTTTAAATCCTGCGCAGGCGCATTGGAATCTTCCTCTCCTGAAACAGCTTCTGCAAAGGAGGAGCGAGATATCTTTTTCTGTGGAACACTTGCGCAACTTTCCTCTCTATTTCCATCGCTTGCCGCGCATCCAACCCTTGCGGATCTCTCGAAAAACTATCCTGTTGCAGGAAATTATGTTATAAGAACCATAGAGTTTCCCGCGGATAGTAAAAAGAATCTTCCTGCTTCCACCACTATTCTTATTATAGGCGGAGATGAAGAAGGTACTGCGCGAGGACTGAAGATTCTTTCTCGTGTTCTTTCGTTTCCTAAAGGCCAGTATAGCCACTGGCTCCCTTTCTTACAATAGTGAGGAGACTATGGCTCGTTGCATAATTCGAATAATCTTGGTTGCAATGGCAACACTCTTTGTTACCATTGCTGGTGCGGAAAAAAAGCCTGTTGCTCTTGCTGGAGGAAGTTACGGAATCCATGAAAAAACAGCCATTATACGGACTGTTCTCACTCCTGAAAAAATTGTCTTTGAAGATAGAGGCGGTGGGCTTGATCCAATGGAATTCAAGCAATATTCTGTAGTAATTCTTACAGGCTCCCTTCTTAAAGAAGATGGCAAGAGTCCAAGGATCTGGTCTCAGGAAGAGATTGAAGAGGTAAACAGATATATTGAACAGGGTGGAACCCTTATTGTAAGCGCTGGAGTTCTTATGAATCCTATGGGAGGCTGGCCCAAAGGATTTGATATGACTCCCCTGACATGCCTTGGCGCAAAACGGATAGCCTCTGGAGATCAGGTTTCAGCGATGCCTTTTACAGTACGGATAAAGGATTCTCCCTATGTAAAAGATATTACAAAAGAAGCCTACCAATGGAAAGGTTCAATATCCGGACTTAGCAACATTACCACTGGAATCGCAATTACAGGAGCCAACGATAAAGCAGGAAATCTTATTGCCTCAATTCTTGTGAATGAATATGGAAAAGGCAGGGTATTTTCATTTGGAATGGAGCTATTCCGGATGGATGCGAAAAATCCAGATACTCGCGCATATGAAATCCTTCTCAGAAATGCGATTCTCAGCGCAAATCCACTTACAACCGATGAGAAAAAAGCGCAAACTCTTTCTACCATTTCTGGCTCATTTCTGGTATGGAAGGCTAACGAAACAAAGGAAGTTCTTACTCTTGATTTTTTGCTTCCCGAGAAAGAGTCAACAGTGGAACCTATTGCACTTGATATGGCGGGCAATGAAAAAGAGAGCGCCTTTCTCCATATTACCGCGAAAAATGATCTTTCCCTTCGTCTCTCTCTTGAGGGAGACAAATTAATCTCATCTGCAGAACTCCTTAGAAGAACTTCGTCCTATACATGGATTGAAAAAATTCTTACTACGACAATTCCCCTCAAAAAAAATAGTACAGAAGAGATATGGATACGATTCTCTTCCAAAGGAATATCTCCCGGAACTTATAAGGGCGCGCTTGTTTGTGAAGGAGCGGGAACCAAAACCCGCGTACCAATCTCTATTAAGGTATGGAAAAGTTCTCTCCCAGAAAAAAATCTTGTACGTATCCAGCCATACGGAAGCGCTGTTGGATTCGTTAATAGTTTGCCAACAGATTCGAAAAAAAATGAAACCTACATTAAACAGATATCAGCTTTTTTCTCGAATATGCAAGAAAATCGGATAGATATGCTTGAGTTCTATTTTAATCAATATACCTTGAGTTCTTTCTTAAAAATCAACGACCTCCCAATACTGGAAGCAATTCGAAAAAAACCAGAACTTCTTTCAGCAAATCCCCTTCCCATCCTTGACTTCTCTGCCTATGAACCTTCTTTTGCTACTGCCGCGCAATATGACTTCGGAGACGCAATCATTGTAGCAGGGCCAACATCTCTCTACACCTCGTTGATTGCCAATTTTGAAAAAATTCTTGGCCGAACAATTCCCAAAGAGAGCGAAGAATATGAAAAATTAGCCCTCTGGTTAATAAAAGGTTTTCGAGAATGGTTTGAATCAAAGGGCGCAAAAAAGATCTTCGCGAAACATCTTGATGAAATCGGACCTGAAAGCATACCTGAATGGAAAAAAACCTCGCAACTATTTGCAAAAGCCGGATATCTTCCCTACTGCACATGGACAGGAGAAATACCGCGATCTGCTGAATTTATCGCGCAGGTCAATCCAGAATGTACCTTATGGCAGATACAATCGCTCTCTCTCGATGATTTCCGAAAGATTGTAGGAAAAAATCCTAATCTTGTGGATTCAGGCGATGAGATTTGGTACTATGGAGGAGGAAGTAATACCTATCGGATGCCTTACGTTAATGCGCGATTGATGGGCTGGATGGCAGGGTATTACGACCTTGACGGATATGGCTTCTGGACCTATAGAGCATGGCACTCTGAAGGCGAGGGCATCTGTTTCCTCCGCGATGGAGAGATTCTCTCTTCTCCTGCGCTTGAAGGCCTTCGTGACGGCATAGAAGACGCTCAATTATATGCAATGCTTAACCGTAAAACCCGGGGAGATTCGCGCGCGTGGAATCCAGATAAATGCAATTATGGACTCGTGGGAGAAAAAGGAGCGATTCTCCTGCTTGAAGCAAAGAAATGGGGAACGAAGCAAGAACATTATATGGAATTTTCCGAACTTTCCACACCTCTTGTGAAAAAAGCAAAGGCTCGTCTTCTTGAACTTCTTGAAAAATAACGTATCATACCTCTATATACAATAATAGAGCGTCAGAGAGAGCTTCTTTCAAATATTGTTCTTATTGCCTTTATAATCTGTCTTGCTTCTATTGAAGAAACGATACCGCGAAGAACTTTGCACGATACCAGAGAGCTCCAATGAAAGAATTTCGCGAGGAAATTATCTTCTCATCAAGAGATCCCCTATTAGCAAAGATATCCTGGTCAAAGGCTTCTCAATGGACTGAGACCCGTCTTCTTTGGCATACAGAGTGGGAGTTCCACCTAATTAAACAAGGCAAAGGCGCCTATTTTATTAAAGGTCGACGACATAATTTCTCTGCAAATTCTCTAGTTCTTATTGCATCTCGGGAAATGCATAACTGTATTCCCTACCCTCGTTCCCATATTGACAAAGGAACTCTTTACCTTAAAGACGGCCTGATATATACACTTGTAGGCAAGCTCTTCGCCTCTCTCAACAACAACCGCTCATTCCGTTTGAATGAAAAAGAATCAACTCAGGTTGAGTTTCTCTTTAAAAAAATTGCCTATGAACAAGAACATCAAGAAGATCTTTGGCAAGAAATTGTTAAATCAACGCTTACAAGCTTTCTTCTTATGGCAGCGCGATTCAACCAGAGGGTAGCTCCTTTGCCCAACGAAAACCGTCTTGACCAGAAAATTTTAGAGTATATTGAAAGCTCTTTTGCTTCTTCTATTACCTTAACTGCCATTGCAAGAGATTGTTCTTGTTCTATGGCTTCTCTCTTCAAATCCCTTAAACATTCCACTGGATTAACTCCCAAACAATATATTCTTCAGAGAAGAATTATTGAAGCAAAAAAAATCCTTTTAGAAGAGCCCCAAAAAAAGGTATCTGTGATAGCTTCACAGGTTGGATTTAGTGATTTTGCCCTTTTTAATCGAAGTTTTAAGAACTTGACCGGAATATCTCCAAGCACATACCGAAAGATTTCACACCAAAACAGTAATAATTACTATTGATTTACATAACAATCTTTTATATGATAGAGATAGGTTTGCCTATTTTTACTCTTTTTTCTTTACATTGCGAAGAATATCGCACATAGGAGGGAAAGAATGGATAAACTTGCTCTGTTGGGAGGAGAGAAAGCTGTCAATATTGATGTAAAAGATATTTTTACATGGCCTATTGTCAATAAGGAGATGGAAGAGGCAGTTCTTTCAGTTCTTCGTACAGGAAATATGTCTGGAAGTGATATCACCAAAGAGTTTGAAAGAAAGTTTGCAGATTGGCACAATCGAAAATATGGCTTGGGAGCCAGTTCTGGTACAGCAGCGCTTCAAACCGCATTCTACGGACTTGGATTGGGAAGAGGCGATGAGGTAATCTGTCCTGCCATTACCTATTGGGCATCATGTCTTCCACTCTTTTCTCTTGGTGCTACAGTAGTATTTGCCGATGTATTGCCTGATACGCATTGTATTGATCCTGATGATATTGAAAAACGGATAACACCCAGAACAAAAGCAATTATCGTTGTCCATTATGCTGGATATCCAGCTGAGATGGACAGAATTATGGAAATTGCCAAAAAACATAATCTCAAAGTTATTGAAGATGCCTCTCATGCTCATGGCGGGCATTACAAAGGAAAGATGGTGGGAACATTTGGCGATGTTGCCTGTTTTTCACTAATGAGTGGAAAATCTTTTGCGATTGGAGAGGCCGGTATCTTTATTACTGACAGTAGAGAAATCTATGAGCGCGCTGTTGCGTTTGGTTGGTATGAACGTCATAACGAACTTACCCTCCCAGGAATTGTTGAGGCCGCAGGTCTTCCATGGGGCGGATATAAATATCGTATGCATCAGATGTCTTCTGCAGTAGGGCTTGTGCAATTAAAGAAGTTTCCTGCAGAAATGGAAGAGATTGACCAAGCAATGAACTATTTCTGGGATAATCTTGAAGGAGTGCCAGGATTTCTTGCCCATCGTCCTCCAAAAGGATCTGGATCTACTAAAGGCGCATGGTATGCGTCTCATGCCCTATACCGGCCAGAACAGTTAAATGGTCTTTCTGCAGCTCGATTCAGCGAGGCGCTCCGTGCAGAGGGTTTTTCTTGCAATCCGGGTTGTAACAGAGCTCTTCATCTTCACCCTGTCTTTAACACACTTGATATCTATGGTGATGGAAAGCCCACACGTAATGCCTTTTCAGATAGGGACCTTTCTCAATTAGAAGGCTCTCTTCCTGTCTCAGAAGGTTTACAGTCAAGGGTCTTGTCTATTGTATGGTTCAAAAAGTTTTATAAAGATATTATAGACTGCCATGTGAAAGCAGTAAAAAAGGTTGTGGAGCACCATAAAGAGCTTCTTGAAGGCGATAAAGGAAATCCAGAGGGAAGTGGTAATTGGAGCCTTTCATTCAGGAGATAAAAGAGAGCCTTTTTTAAGAAGAGAGATTAAATAGTATGTAAAGATTTGAACGATTTTGAGGAGATACTTTTTCTTCTATTGCTACTGTAATATAAGAGAGGAATGATACTGTAGCCATACGGAAAACCTTTTGTATGATACAATGAGCAGATAATAGCATTTTCTTGAAACACAGCAGAGAATCCTTGTGATTTTCTTCAATGCTGGAATCTTACTATTTGCCTCTCTGCGCAAAAGGTAGAGAAAAAGCAGTGTAATGCTGTACCTTTAGAGGATCTCTAAAACCATAGGAGGAATGATATGGTCATTGATGCGCATCACCATCTGCTAAAGGATCCTGATTATCCAAAGCGTCTTGCAGAAGAAACTATACGGCTAAAGATTGATAAGACCTGTATTTTTAATGCGGGTCAAAGATCTTTGGAATATGGAATGCCAACCAACCAAGAGGTGCTTAAGGCTGCAGAATCTTTTCCTAATCTCTTTATTCCTTTTGCAAGCTTTGATCTTGGATATGATAAAGCAGAGAAAATTAAGGAGTTCGCACGAGATGGGTTTCAAGGTATAAAATTTATCAATCCTGCAAAAAATTATGATGATAAAGATTTTTATCCTGTCTATGCAGCAGCAGAAGAAGAGAAACTTCTGGTTATCTTTCATCTTGGAATTGTCTCTCGTTCAAAAGTAGATCATCTGTATGATGTGAATAATGAACGGCACAGAGCTATTTATCTCGACACTATCGCAAGAGCCTTTCCTCATCTTACAATTATTGGAGCCCATCTTGGGAACCCCTGGTATGAAGA
>Ga0255345_1001146_pt1 | contig 39960 bp, 33 predicted proteins | sample wastewater_treat_6_FD_192415 | JGI IMG/M metagenome (GOLD analysis project Ga0255345, IMG submission 192415) | Wastewater microbial communities from Lulu Island WWTP, Vancouver, Canada - plant20 | ecosystem: Engineered > WWTP > Wastewater > Unclassified | place: Canada: Vancouver, British...
AAGAACACGAAGATACACCGAGAAGAAAAAATAAAACCTCCGTGCCACTCTGTGAATCCTCTGTGTTACTCTGTGAAATATTTCTCACACGAAGAGCAAGAAGGAAACACGAAGATACACTGAGAAGAACATATATACTTTGTGTTCCTTCGTGAAACCTCTGTGTCGCTCTGTGTACTATTCTTACACGAAGAACGCGAAGAATACACGAAGATACACCTAGAAGAAAAAAATAAAACCTCCGTGCCACTCTGTGCAATAATCTCACAAGAAGACGCATGACCCACTAAACACTCAACATTACACACTCTGTTCAACCTTCATAAACGCTCCTCATTTTTCACTTTTTCGTCAGTTGTTTTGATTGGCGTTTTATATAATCGTAGAATCCATATAGTTTTTCTTTGCAGAAAAAACGCAAAATAATAATGTACACAACCAAAGCAAGTAGTAGTTGAATAACTAGTAACAGATATAGGTTGCTAATAAGTGAATTCATACTCCATGCAATAAGAGCGATAGAAATACCTATCATGATAGGCATTATGACATCATTTAGCTGATGAAAGAAATAGTGTCGCAAATGTTTTTTTATGTAAATGGTTGAAAAAACAAAAGCCATGGTGCAAGCTATAGCGTATCCTGCTAATAATGCCTGAATGCCAAATTGAAAACAAACAACGATAGAGATAAGAATGAATAGTCGCTTGATTATTTCAATATAAAAGGTGCGTTTCGATTCGCCCAATGAATTTAGTACATTCATATTTACTAAATACAAGGGAGCAAAAACATTGGCTACACACAACAATTGAAAATAAGGCACGGCAGGCAACCATTTTTCTGAAAATAATACAAAAAACAAAGGTTTAGCAACTACCATTAATACTAGAGAGACGGGTATTACCACAAGCGATATATGTTGTATCAGTTGTCTGTACACACGAAGTAATCGTTCTTTGTCAGCTTGTATTTGTGTAAATAAGTTGTACGTACTACTTGCCAAAATAGCTTGAAAGGTAAAATTTGCTGTTTCACTCATTTTATTTGCTTGTGTATAATATCCTACTTGTTTGATAGGATAAAAACGACTTAACAAAAAGGTGTATAAATTATTAAAACCAATAGTCAGCAATGACGAGCCCAATATGTGCATGCTAAATTTCCATAAGTGTTTGATGCTATCCAAAGAAAAAGTGAAAGAGGGTATCCATCTAACCAAAGCATAAAACCCAATTCCTCTAAAAAATTGATAGCCAATTTGTTGATATACTAATGCCCATACGCCATAATCCAATATTGCCAAAGTTATACCAATGCTACCACTACAAAGGGTTGCAAAAAGATTGATTTTAGCCAAAGTTTTAAAATCCATTGCTCGATTCACTTGCACGTATGGAACCAAGTAAAAAGCATTAAAAATGACCGCGATAAATGTAATGCGAGCAGTAGAAACCAATGCAGGTTGCTTAAAAAATTCAGCAAAATAGGGTATAGTAAAAAACAAAAGCACAAACAATGCAACAGAAATTGCCAGATTGACATAAAAAACCGAATTGTAATCGGTTTCGTTGGCATCTTCTTTGCGAATTAGGGCAGCACTAAAACCGCTTTCTACCAACACATACGAGAGGGTAGCAAATATCATAATCATTCCTAACAGACCAAAATCATCAGGAGCCAAAAGGCGGGCAAGTATGATACCAAAAATAAATTGAATGCCTTGTTGAGCAACTCTATCTACAGAGCTCCACGCCAAGGCACCAATCATTTTATCTTTCAAACTACTGTTGCTCATTTAGCTTTTGGTTAGGCGGTCGTTATAGTACAATATTTACAATTTTACCTGGTACCACAATAATTTTTTTGGGCTGCTTGTCTTGCAAAAATTTACGTGTTTGTTCGTTTTGCAAGGCTGCTTTTTCAACTTCTTCTTTTGATAGAGAAGCCTCTAAGGGCAAGGTAAAACGTACTTTTCCATTAAATGAAATAGGGTAATTGATAGTTGATTCTACCAAGTAACTTTCGTTGCAAATTGGAAAAACAGCATCACAAACAGTAGTTGTATGCCCCAAAGCGTGATATAATTCTTCTGCAATGTGCGGAGCAAATGGAGCTATTAAAATTACCAATGGTTCTAAAATAGCTTGTTTGCTACATTTTTGTTGTGCCAATTCGTTTACACAAATCATAAATGCCGACACAGAGGTGTTAAACGAAAAATTCTCTATATCAAAGGTAATTTTTTTAATCGTTTTGTGCAAGGTTTTTAGTTCTTCTGTAGTTGGTGTATCTTGCGTTACAATATAGTTTCCATCTTTGTAAAACAACGACCATAATTTGCGTAAAAAACGATGAACACCGTCAATCCCATTGGTATCCCAAGGTTTGGATTGTTCCAACGGACCCAAAAACATTTCGTACAAACGCAAGGTGTCAGCACCATATTTTTCTACAATATCATCGGGGTTTACTACGTTAAACATCGATTTTGACATTTTTTCTACTGCCCAACCGCACACATATTTTCCATCTTCAAGAATAAATTCAGCCGTGTTGTATTCAGGATTCCATGCTTTAAATCGTTCAATATCAAGTATGTCGTTGCTCACCATATTCACATCTACGTGTATTGGGGTAACTTCATATTGGTCTTTTAGGTGATATGAAACAAAGGTGTTGGTATCTTTTATGCGATACACAAAATTACTTCGTCCTTGTATCATGCCTTGATTGACTAACTTTTTAAAAGGCTCATCTTTACAAATTAATCCTAGGTCGAATAAAAATTTGTTCCAAAAACGACTATAAATTAAATGCCCTGTAGCGTGTTCTGTACCACCTAAATATAAATCTACTTGTTGCCAATAGTTATTGGCTTCTTTGCTTACCAATTCGTTGCTATTACGAGGATCCATGTAGCGTAAAAAGTACGCCGAAGAACCAGCAAAACCAGGCATGGTATTTAGCTCGTAGGGATAACCTTCGGCTGTGTGCCAAGCTTTAGCCCTTCCAAGCGGAGGTTCGCCCGTTTCGGTGGGTAAATATTTGTCAATTTCGGGCAATTCCAAAGGCAATTTGCTCTCATCAAGCATATAAGGTAAGCCATTTTTGTAATACACAGGAAATGGTTCTCCCCAATAACGTTGACGACTAAATATAGCATCACGCAAACGGAAATTCACCTTTACACGACCAATACCGTTGTCGCTAACATATTTTTTTGCAGTTTCAATGGCAGCTTTCACTGTCATTCCATTCATAAAACCGGAATTGCACATCACACCATCTTTGGCATCAAAACTTTCTTCACTCACATCGCACCCTTCGATAACAGGTACTATGGGTAAATTAAAATGTTTGGCAAATGCATAGTCGCGACTATCGTGTGCAGGTACTGCCATAATGGCTCCTGTACCATAACCAGCTAATACGTAATCGCTGATGTAGATAGGTATCTCTTGTTGGCTAAATGGATTTATCGCATACGAACCCGTAAATACGCCCGATACTTTTCGGTCGGCAATACGCTCGCGTTCGGTACGTTTTTTTACTGATTCAATATAAGTTTCAACGGCTTGTTGTTGCTCCGCTGTAGTTAATTGTTGTACATACTCACTTTCGGGAGCAAGTACCATAAAGGTTACCCCATACGTAGTGTCAGCACGGGTGGTAAAAATCAATAAATCAGCATCTTGTCCTTTAATAGGAAATTTCATTTCGGCACCTTCGCTTCTGCCAATCCAGTTGCGTTGTGTTTCTTTGATTGATTCTGACCAGTCAATGGTATCCAACCCATCAAGCAATCGTTGTGCATAAGCAGAAATACGCAAACTCCATTGTCGCATAATGCGTTGTTCTACTGGATGACCTCCACGGATAGAAACGCCTTCGCTTACCTCGTCGTTGGCTAGCACAGTGCCCAAGGCAGGACACCAGTTTACTTTTAAGTCAGCTAAATAGGCAATGCGATAATTCAACAAAATATGTTGTTGTTCTTCGTCAGTTTTTTCGTTCCATTCTTTGGCTGTAAACCTAAGTTCTTCTGTACAAGCGGCTTGCAATGAATCTGTGCCTTGCGTTGCAAAGTGTTTTACCAAACTTTCTATGGGCTTGGCTTGTTGTAATTGCGTATCGTAATAGTGATTAAACATTTTTACAAAAGCCCACTGTGTCCATTTGTAATAATCAGGCTCGCAAGTGCGTACTTCACGATTCCAATCGTAACTAAATCCAATCTTATCTAGTTGTTCGCGGTAGCGAGCAATGTTTTTAGTGGTTGTAATGGCAGGATGCTGACCTGTTTGTATGGCATATTGTTCGGCAGGCAATCCATAAGCATCATAACCCATCGGATGCAATACGTTATATCCTTTTAGGCGTTTGAATCTACTGAATATGTCAGATGCAATATACCCCAGCGGGTGCCCAACATGTAGCCCTGCTCCCGATGGATACGGAAACATATCCAATACATAGTATTTTGGTTTAGTAGCGTTAATTTCTACTTTGTATGTGGCATTATTTTTCCAATACTGTTGCCACTTTTGTTCAATTTCTTTAAATGTATATTCCATAATAGCTTGTGAGAGTATTTTCAGTTATTTAGGGCACAAAGTTAATGAAAATACAGTGCTTTCCCATATTTTTCTATCATTTTATATGTATACCACTTCCTTCGTAAACATTGATTCTATTTTTTAACGCATTCAATCAAACTTTTTTGCTATTTTTGCATAAAAATTACAGTATGGTTCTTACCAAATTATCCATAGTAAACTTTAAAAATATTGCAGATGCTAGCTTTGACTTTTGTGCTGGTATTAACTGCTTTATCGGAAACAACGGAATGGGGAAAACCAATCTGTTAGATGCTATTTATTATCTTTCTTTTTGCAAAAGTCATACAAATGCAATTGATAGTCAGAATGTTAAACATGATGAAGGCTTTTTAATGTTGCAAGGGAATTATATTCACCAACAACAAGAAGAAGAAATTTATGTGGGGTTGAAACGTGGTCAGAAAAAGTTATTTAAACGGAATAAAAATGCTTATGAAAGAATATCCGACCATATCGGATTAATTCCATTGGTGTTGGTTTCGCCAAGTGATGCTGTGTTGATAGACGGTGGTAGTGATGAAAGACGGAAGTTTATTGATGGCGTTCTTTCTCAGTACGATAAAAAATACCTTGATTGTTTGCTCAAATACAATCATGTGTTGCAACAACGCAACGCATTGCTTAAATCCAATGCAGTAGAAGAAACTATGTACGAAGTGTGCGAAATGCAAATGGCACATTTTGCTGACTACATATATGCTCAACGTACCCAGTTTATTTCCCAATTTTTACCAGTTTTTCAGCAGTATTATGTAGCTATTGCCAATGTAAATGAGCAAGTTAGCATAAGCTACAAGTCGCATATTGAGGATGGTGATTTAACCATTCAACTTAAACAAAGCAGAGCCAAAGATACTCTCTTAGGCTTTACCACAAAAGGAATTCATAAAGATGAACTGGAATTCTATTTAGGAGATTATTTGGTAAAAAGAGTTGGCTCACAAGGTCAAAACAAAACCTTTTTAGTAGCCCTCAAATTGGCACAGTTTGAATTTTTGAAACAAGTGCATGCCTGTAATCCCCTATTATTATTAGATGATATTTTTGATAAGTTAGATGCAAATAGAGTAAGTAAAATAATACAAATGGTATCAGGAGATAATTTTGGTCAAATTTTTATTACAGACACGAATAGGGAACATTTAGTGAGTATTTTACAACAGTTACCACAGGAAAATCGCATTTTTTTAGTAAATGAAGACGGTATAAACAAAGAATAACCTACCATGAGAAGACAAAATACCGAGAAAATTGACGATGTTATCAAGCAAATTTTTCAACAACAAAATTTGCAACCCAAACTTGATGAGGTGGATATTTTGCAATCTTGGGAAACGGTGTTGGGACCAACTGTTAAAAAATACACAAGCGATTTGGTGATAAAAAACAAGGTATTGTATGTCAAATTAAGTTCTTCAGTATTGCGTAATGAATTGATGATGAGTAAAAGTCGCCTTTTACAAGCCCTTAATGATACGGTTGGTAAGGAGGTTATCACGGATATAGTACTAAGATAAAATAACATAAAATTCTTGCTTTCGTTTTGTTTTTTCACTTTTTATACGTACATTTGAAAATCTATTTAAACAAATTTGTTAAACAATTTTAAAAACATACAGTTATGACATTTGAACTAAAAAAATTGCCGTATGACCCTACTACATTAAACCCAGTGGTAAGTCCTAAAACTTTTGAATTTCATCATGGAAAACACTTACAAGCTTATGTAAATAATCTAAACAACCTAAAAACAGGGACGAAGTTTGAAAACATGGATTTGATTTCTATTATTAAAGAATCAGAAGGTCCAATTTTCAACAATGCTGCTCAAATTTTTAACCACGAATTTTATTTTGACCAATTTGCACCAAGCCCAAAATCAAAACCAGAAGGAGCTTTAGCTACTGCTATTGATGCCGCCTTTGGTTCTTTCGATAATTTCAAAAAAGAATTTTCGGCTGCTGCAGTTAGTGTATTTGGTTCGGGTTGGGCATGGCTAGTAGTAAACGCTGCTGGTAAATTAGAAATTACCAAAGAAAGCAATGCTGGTACACCATTAACAAAAAATCAAAAACCATTACTTACTTTTGATGTGTGGGAGCATGCTTATTACATTGATTTCCAAAACAGACGCCCCGACCACGTAGCTGCTCTTTGGGATGTAATTGATTGGAAAGTAATTGAAAGTCGTTTTTAATAACACGAATACTTGTGTCTACTATAGCACAAAATATTGAATTTCTTAGAAAACAGCTGCCAAATCATGTGCGTTTGGTGGCTGTTTCTAAGTTTAATCCTGCCGAAAGTGTGATGGAAGCATATCGGGTAGGACAACGTGTTTTTGGCGAAAGTCAAGCACAAGAATTGGTTCCCAAAGCTCAATTATTACCCAAAGATATTGAGTGGCATTTTATTGGACATTTACAAACGAATAAAGTTAAGTACATTATCCCTTATGTAAGTCTTATTCATGCTGTAGATTCGTTAAAATTAGTGCAAGAAATTAATAAACAAGCTTTACAGCAACATCGCATAATGGATTGTTTAGTGCAAATTCGGATTGCTCAAGAAGAAACGAAATATGGAATGACATTGGAAGAATCTGCCAGTATGTTGCACTATATTTCAGTAAACAATTTTACTGCTATTCGTATTTGTGGCGTGATGGGATTAGCCACTGATACAGAAGATCAGAATCAAGTAACAAAAGAATTTCAATACCTAACATACTGTTTTCATACACTTAAAAATACTTTTTTTCAAACAAGTTTGTACTTTTCTGAAATATCCATGGGTATGACACATGATTATCCTCTTGCGATTGAACAAGGCTCTACCTTGATACGTGTTGGTAGTGGTATTTTTGGAGAAAGAGTCTACTAATTTGCTTATTTTATTTCTTCTTTTTAGCTAAATAATTGCTAAACAAAACGCTAAAATTTTTATTATAATCAGAAAAATTTTATCTTTGCACTCTATTTGATAAAATATACGTGTTTATTCAAAATAATTTTTTAATTTATTAATTTTATGGACAAGAAAAGAGTTTATTTTTTTGGAAACAAAACCGCTGAAGGTAACGGCTCTATGAAAGAGTTACTTGGTGGAAAAGGGGCTAACTTGGCAGATATGAACCTGATTGGTGTGCCTGTTCCTCCGGGAATGACAATTACAACAGAGGTGTGTAATGAGTATTTTTTAATCGGTCAAGAAGAGGTTATTAAAACCATTAAGCCAGAAGTTGAAAAAGCAATGAAACAAATTGAAGATGCTGTTGCTGGTCCAAAATTTGGCGATAACAAAAATCCTTTATTGGTATCTGTACGTTCTGGAGCTAGAGCTTCTATGCCAGGTATGATGGATACTATTTTGAACTTAGGGTTAAATGACGAAGCTGTTGAAACTATCGCTCAAAAAAGTGGTAATCCACGTTTCGCATGGGATTCTTACCGTCGTTTTGTACAAATGTATGGCGACGTGGTACTAGGCATGAAACCAGAATCAAAACAAGATGAAGACCCATTTGAAGTAATCATCGAAAAGATGAAACATGAAAAAAAGGTAGAATTAGATACTCAATTAACAACCGAAGATTTAAAAGAATTGGTTGCTAAATTCAAAAAAGCTGTAAAAGACGTTACAGGTAAAGATTTTCCAGTTTCTCCATGGGAACAACTTTGGGGTGCTGTTATGGCAGTATTCAATAGCTGGATGAACGAAAGAGCTATTCTGTATCGCAAAATGAATAAAATTCCTGCTGAATGGGGAACAGCTGTTAACGTACAAGCAATGGTATTTGGTAACATGGGTAACAATTCTGCTACAGGTGTGGCATTTACTCGTGATGCTAGTACAGGTGAAGATATTTTCAATGGCGAATATTTAATTAATGCTCAAGGTGAAGACGTGGTAGCGGGTATTCGTACACCACAAGAAATTACCATCGAAGGTTCTCGTCGTTGGGCTAAAATGCAAGGCATCAGTGAAGCTGATCGTCTAGCTAAATACCCTTCATTAGAAGAAACAATGCCTTCAGCTTATGCTGACTTAAACGCTATTCAACAAAAATTAGAAGACCACTATACAGATATGCAAGATATCGAATTTACTATCCAAGATGGTAAATTGTGGATGCTTCAAACACGTAACGCTAAACGTACTGGTGCTGCTATGGTAAGAGTAGCTATGGAAATGCTTAAACAAGGCATTATCGACGAAAAAACTGCATTATTGCGTTGCGAACCAGAAAAATTAGACGAACTTTTACATCCAGTATTTGATACAAAAGCATTAGCACAAGCAAAAGCCTTATCTCAAGGTTTACCTGCTTCTCCAGGTGCTGCTACTGGTCAAGTAGTATTCTTTGCAGAAGATGCAGAAGCATGGGCTGCTGAAGGTAAAAAAACTATCCTTTGCCGTGTAGAAACATCTCCAGAAGACCTTAAAGGTATGTATGCTGCTGAAGGTATTCTTACTGCTCGTGGTGGTATGACATCGCACGCTGCTGTAGTAGCTCGTGGTATGGGTAAATGCTGTATCTCTGCTGCTAATGGTTTGGTTATTGATTACAAAACTCGCACAATGACAGTAGGTGGAGCTACCATTAAAGAAGGTGAGTGGGTATCATTAAATGGTACTACTGGTATTCTTTATGCTGGTAAAGTGGAAACCAAAGCGGCTGAATTAAGTGGTGACTTTGCTGAATTAATGAAAATAGCTGACAAATATGCACGTTTACAAGTACGTACGAATGCTGATACGCCTTACGATGCTCAAGTAGCTCGTAACTTCGGTGCTCAAGGTATTGGTCTTACTCGTACTGAACACATGTTCTTCGATGGTGATAAAATTAAAGCAATGCGTGAAATGATTCTTGCTCAAGATGAAGCAGGTCGCCGTAAAGCTTTGGTAAAATTATTACCATTACAAAGAGAAGACTTTGAAGGTATCTTCGAAGCAATGAACGGACTTCCAGTAACGGTTCGTTTACTTGACCCACCTTTGCATGAGTTTGTTCCTCACGATCCAAAAGGTCAATTGGAAATGGCTCACGAAATGGGCTTAAATGTTGACGAAATTGCTGCTCGTGTACATGCTCTTTCTGAATCAAACCCAATGTTAGGTCACCGTGGTTGTCGTTTAGGTAACACATACCCAGAAATTACTGAAACACAAACTCGTGCTATCATCGAGGCTGCTCTTAACTTGAAAAAGAAAGGCATTGTAGCTATTCCAGAAATCATGGTACCTCTTACAGGTATCTTACACGAGTTTACTGCTCAAAAAACTATTATCGACGCTACTGCTAAACAAGTATTTGAAGAAAGAGGCGATTCTATTGAATATAAAGTAGGTACAATGATTGAAATTCCACGTGCAGCGTTAACAGCTCAACGTATTGCTGAACAAGCAGAATTCTTCTCATTTGGTACTAACGACTTAACACAAATGACATTTGGCTATAGCCGTGATGACGTTGCTAAATTCTTACCAATTTATTTGGAAAAAGGAATTTTGAAAAACGACCCATTCCAAGTGCTTGACCAAAAAGGTGTAGGACAATTAGTAACTATGGCTACTGTAAACGGTAGAGCTGTTCGTCCAAACCTTAAAGTAGGTATTTGTGGTGAGCATGGTGGTGAGCCATCTTCAGTGGAATTCTGCCACAGAACTGGTTTGAACTACGTAAGTTGTTCTCCATTCCGTGTGCCAATCGCACGTTTGGCTGCTGCTCAAGCGGCTATTCGCTGACTGACAGAAGACATTGAAACAATGGAATAAATAAGGTAGAGAGCTTGCTAATGTGGCAGGCTCTCTATTTTTTTGCTTCTAGGGGTTTTAACGAGAAACGTCTCTCGTTTATCGTATCGTTTTTTTAAGACTTAACTTGGCATGTTTATAACAAATAAAGTTTATTGTACAAAGACGATACTACAAAAATGTTTATCTTTGCAAAAGAACCACAGGGTAAAATCTTGCGGTAGCTATACAGAATCTTTTCTGTAAAAACAAAGGAATAAGTTTAAATCTGTATTTTTGCAGTTGCAGTGAAATTAACGATGAACCATACAAAACTGTATCGGAACGGATTACAAATCAGGAGTGGTCGGAATATTTTTCTGTGATTATTTAACAATTTAATTGTTTATTTATTGCCAAATATATTTTGTAATTCACTGATTATCATTATGTTTACATAAATATAATGATAATGATATTCAAAGAACATAAGACAAATATACAACAAATTCTCAGACTAATACCTGACAATTTGCTTTCAAAACTGGCATTAAGTACAAAGGTTGATTATTATGCTAAAGTATTACAGGGTGAAAGATTATTTTATCTGCTTTTATATGCCATATTGAAAAGTGAACGTATAAGCCTACGTTATTTGGAGGATATATTCAAAACGAATCATTTTAAGTTTCTATTTAATTATTCCCCTTGTTCGGCGTAGCCTAATCAGCGAGGCTACAACTCAGCAAACGTGTGTCAAAAAAAAGTATGTGAGCTGTAATTGTTTATGTGCGCGAGCATCAGGTTTTCCATCTTTCCAATGTAGGAATGCTACGAGTAGCTAGCCATGCAAGAAAACCATTTATGCCAGCATTTTTCATTTCTTGTATGCAAAATGTTTGCATTTTTTTAGCAGTATCAATCTCGGCGGGGGTTATAAATTCTCCATTATCATAACACATGGAGCAATATTTCTTACTTATTCCTCCGTCTTTCTCCGAACCACCACCTTGGGTGTCTTTCTTTAACGGATAACCACAACTTTGGCAAAACTTATACGTTTTCATCACAGTTTATTGAATTACTTATACTAACTTCCTTCGATAACAGAATAAATACACACATGAACCCAATCATTATTACGTACTTAACAGCACACAGTTTATGAAATCCTATATCCGTTCCAACACCAATTCTACCAATTTTTTTACAGCAGGATGATAATCTTTACTGTATTGTTTGAGCATTCTGTTGGCAATTACTACACATACCGTCATGGCTTCGTGTCCCATCAATGTGGCTAAGCCCGCAATAGCAGAACTTTCCATTTCGTAGTTGGTGATTTTTTTTCCTTTGTATTCAAAGTTCTCAATACGTTGGTTGAAATCAGGAAAAGCCAATGGTAAACGAAGTTCTCTTCCTTGTGGTCCGTAAAAACCAGGAGCAGAAATAGTTACCCCACGTAGCATGTCGTTTTGTGCAATACGCTCTACCAAACTTGGCGTAGAATGAATACAGTAGGGTGCAGTTAGCTTACTCGAATAGCCCGTTTGCTGAATAAATGCTTGTTCAAAATCTAAGTCGCATACACTATCTCGGTTTGCATAATAATTAAGGACTCCATCAAAGCCAATAGATTGTTCAGACACTAAAAAACTATCTACAGGTATGTTTTTTTGCAGACCGCCGCAAGTACCAATACGAACAAATGTAAGTTTGCGAAAAGCATCTTTGTCTTCTCTTTTATCTAAATCGATATTAGCCAAAGCATCTAATTCATTTACTACTATATCAATGTTGTCGGTACCAATTCCTGTGGCTACTACCGTTATTCTTTTTCCTTTATAGGTGCCAGTAACGGTTTTAAATTCACGGTTTTGTGCTTCGCTTTCTATGGTGTCAAAATAGCCACTTATCACATCTACACGTCCCAAATCTCCTACGAGAATTATTTTGTCAGCAATTTGTTCTGGATGCAAATGTAAGTGGAAGATGCTTTTATCAGCGTTTACAATCAATTCTGAACTTTCATATCTTTTTTTCATAGTTGGTGCTTTTATTGATTAGATACTAAACAAATACTCACTCATTTTTCGATCACTGATTTACTTCTAGTGCCAAAAACAAGTGAGTATGTAACTCTAAGAAAAGAAATAAGTACGAATGTTTATTTCTTTGGTTTAGCTATGTTTTCGCGCATAGAAGTATCAGCTTCGATGTTTTTCATTTTATAATAATCCATAATACCCAAGTTGCCACTAATAAACGCTTGAGCCATAGCTTTTGGCACTTCTGCCTCTGCTTCAATTACTTTGGCACGTGCTTCTTGTGCTTTGGCTATCATTTCTTGCTCAAGGGCAACCGCCATAGCTCTACGCTCTTCGGCTTTGGCTTGTGCAATGTTTTTATCTGCTTGTGCTTGGTCCATTTGCAATTGAGCCCCAATGTTTTTACCTATGTCAATATCAGCGATATCAATGGATAAAATCTCAAACGCCGTACCCGCATCTAATCCCTTTTTTAATACGAGTTTTGAAATCGTATCTGGATTTTCTAATACTGCTTTATGCGATTCGTTAGAACCGATAGAAGATACAATTCCTTCTCCTACACGAGCCAAAATAGTTTCTTCGCCAGCTCCACCCACTAATTGTTTGATACTTGCACGTACCGTTACGCGGGCTTTAGCAATTAACTGAATACCATCTTTAGCTACTGCAGCTACTGGTGGGGTGTCAATTACTTTGGGATTAACTGACATCTGTACAGCTTCAAATACATCTCTACCTGCAAGGTCAATAGCCGTTGCCATCTGAAATGACAAATCGATATTCGCCTTAGACGCCGAAACCAATGCATGCACTACACGCTCCACATGTCCACCTGCTAAATAGTGGGCTTCTAACGCATCTAATTTAATCTCTAACCCAGCTTTGTGACCTTCGATGAGTGCTCTAACCAATATTGGAGGTGGCACATTTCGAATACGCATCAAAAACAGCTGAAGTAACGATACATTTACGCCCGATACCTTGGCTGATACCCATAGCAAAAACGGAACGTAGTAAAAAAAGATTAATAACAGTATAAATCCTACTGCTATCAAAATAAAGGTTAACATACCACTTTCAATCATAGTTTTTTATTTGTTAAATTAATAGTTTTTTATGTATTGCGTTCTACAACGATGCCCGACGTAGAAATTTCAGTTACTTTTACTTGTTCGCCTGTATCTATCATGTCCGATACCACTTTTACTTCTATTGTATTGCCGTTAATTCGTACTTTGCCCATAGGGGCTAGTCGCGATACAGCCACCCCCGTATCTCCTACTGATACAGAAATGCCTTCTAATGGATTATTTTTTCCCTCAATCGTTGTATGTAGGGAAATTGTATCCAATGTTTTGGATTTCATAAATTTATAAATGGCAAATGCTGCAACTACTACACTAATAATGATAACAGCAACACCCACAGGTACGCCATAAACGGCAAAAGCGTAATAAATACCTCCTCCAAAACTTAACGCAGAACCAATGCCTGCTATAGAGGTGCCAGGTAATAAAAATAGTTCAACTAACAAAAGAACAATACCCGCGAGCAATAAACTACTTAAAATGATAACTTCCATATTCTAACTAAATTTTAGTTTGTAAATATACTCAAAATTATGATTACTTTCTTTTTTTGTTGTATTTTTTTTGCATATTTGTAATATCTCGTTTAAATCTGCCATAATTCAGTAAAAATACACTAATTTTGTGGGGAATTTAGAATTTATGTACCGCTTATGCTACAATCATCTACCAAAGACACCGCAATTTTATTGCTTCACTGTCCCGACAAACAAGGAATTTTGGCGGCAGTTACGGAGTTTATCAATATAAACAAAGGAAATATTATATACCTCGACCAACACGTTGATTTTGTGGAAAAAGAGTTTTTTATGCGTGTAGAGTGGGAGATTGAGGGCTTTTTGATTCCGCAAGAAAAAATTTCGGAGTATTTTTATACCTTGCTTGGCAAAAAATATGGCATGAATTTTCGGTTATACTTTAATGCGAATAAACCACGTATGGCTATTTTTGTGTCCAAAATGTCGCATTGCTTATTCGATTTATTATCACGCTATGCGGCAAATGATTGGGATGTGGAGATACCTCTTATCATAAGTAACCATCCTGATATGGAGCATGTGGCGTCAAAATTTGATATACCGTATTATTATTTCCCAATAACGAAAGAAACAAAACAAGAACAAGAAGCGGCAGAAATTGCTCTATTAAAAGAACATAAAATTGAATTTGTAGTGCTCGCACGTTATATGCAAGTGCTTACGGCTGAGTTTATTGCCCAATATCCACAAAATATTATCAATATACATCACTCGTTCTTACCTGCATTTGTGGGAGCAAAACCTTATCATGCCGCATACGAACGTGGAGTGAAAATTATTGGTGCTACAAGCCATTATGTAACTTCAGAGTTGGATGCTGGTCCGATTATTGAACAAGAAGTTGCGAAAATTTCGCACAAAGATACGGTAGAAATGCTCATTCATAAAGGACAAGATTTGGAAAAAATTGTACTTTCGCGTGGGGTTGAAAAACATTTGGAACGCAAAGTGCTTGTGTATAAGAATAAAACAATCGTATTTAGTTAGTATGCAAAAAGTAGTCGTTATAAAATACAATGCAGGAAATATCTATTCGGTGGTGCATGCTTTACGACGCTTAGGCGTAGAGCCTGTTGTAACTGCTGATGAGGCTGTAATACGAGCTTCTGATAAGGTTATTTTTCCTGGTGTGGGAGAAGCTACTACCACGATGCGTTTTTTGAAAGAACGCAAGATGGACGAACTGATTACATCGCTTACGCAACCTGTTTTGGGCATTTGCTTGGGCATGCAGTTGATGTGTAAAAGTTCGGAGGAGGGTAATGTCGATTGTTTGGGTATTTTTGATGTGCCTGTCAAATTATTTGTTCCGACACAACAAACACAAAAAATTCCACACATGGGATGGAACCAGTTGTATGACGTAAAATCAAATTTGTTTTCGGAGCAACTGAATGAACAGTTTGTGTATTTTGTGCACAGTTTTTATGTGCCAATGTGCGAACATACTATTGCAACAACCGATTATATTCAACCTTTTAGTGCGGCATTGAATAAAAATAATTTTTATGCTACTCAATTTCACCCCGAAAAAAGTGGCGATGTAGGTGAGCAAATATTGAAAAACTTTTTAGCCTTGTAATATATATATGATTCAATTGATTCCAGCAATAGATATTATCGATGGTAAATGTGTTCGTTTATCACAAGGTGATTATGCCAAGAAAACCGTGTATAACGAAAATCCACTCGAAGTAGCAAAAATGTTTCAAGACAGTGGCATTACTCGTTTGCACTTGGTAGATTTAGATGGAGCTAAAGCTCAACATATTGTTAATCATAAGGTGCTTTATGCCATTGCCACACATACCAATTTGGTAATAGATTTTGGTGGTGGACTAAAAACAGACGAGGATTTAAACATTGCGTTTGAAAATGGTGCTTCGATGATAACTGGTGGAAGTATTGCGGTTAAAAATCCAACCGTGTTTGAGTCGTGGATTCAAAAATTTGGTAACGAAAAAATTATATTGGGTGCAGATGTGCACGACAAAAAGATAGCGGTTAGTGGTTGGGTAGAAAGCACGGAGTACGACTTATTTCCTTTTTTGGAGTCATATACCACGAAAGGAATAAACAAAGTAATTTGTACCGATATCGCCAAAGATGGTATGTTGCAAGGAGCGTCTGTTGATTTATACAAAGAGATTATCATGCAATTCCCGGAGTTATTTTTAATTGCTAGTGGCGGAGTAAGTGCTATGTCAGATATTTATGCCTTAGATGAGGCAGGCATTCCAGCGGTTATTTTTGGGAAAGCCATTTACGAAGGAAAAATTTCGTTGCAAGAAATTGCACGATATAATCAATAAAGAACAAAAATTGAGATGTTAGCAAAACGTATTATACCTTGTTTGGATGTAAAAGATGGAAAAACGGTAAAAGGTATTAATTTTGTGAATTTTAGAGATGCAGGCGATCCTGTAGAATTAGGTGCATCTTATAGTAAACAAGGAGCTGATGAGCTAGTGTATTTGGATATTACCGCTTCGCATGAGGGAAGAAAAACCTTTGTGGATATGGTTAAAAGGGTGGCGGCTAATGTGAGTATTCCGTTTACAGTAGGTGGTGGTATCAATGAATTAACTGACGTAGAAAAACTCTTGAATGCTGGAGCCGACAAGGTTTCTATAAATTCATCGGCTATTCGCAATCCGGATTTAATCAATCAAATTGCTCAACATTTTGGCTCGCAAGTATGTGTCGTAGCGATTGATGCAAATTATGAGGAAAATGACTGGATTTGCTATCTAAATGGTGGACGAATACGCACAGATAAACGCTTATTTACATGGGCAAAAGAAGCACAAGAACGAGGAGCTGGCGAAATTTTATTTACCAGTATGACACACGACGGGGTGAAAACGGGCTATGCGAATGATGCCTTGGCTCAATTGTCGGATATGTTAAAAATTCCTATTATTGCGTCGGGAGGAGCGGGTAGTAAAAACCATTTCAAAGATGCATTCTTACAAGGGAAAGCAGATGCAGCATTAGCAGCAAGTGTGTTTCATTTTGGAGAAATTAACATTTCAGAACTAAAAGATTATTTAAGAAAACACGATATTTGTGTTCGATAAAAAAACGATTAATACAATGAGTTTAGATTTTAACAAACAAGGCGGCTTAATTCCCGCTATTATACAAGACAGTATTACCAATAAAGTGTTGATGTTGGGCTATATGAACGAAGAATCATTAGCTAAAACAAAGGAATTGGGAAAGGTTACTTTTTATAGCCGTAGTAAAAACCGCCTGTGGACAAAAGGAGAAGAAAGTGGCAATTTTTTGCATGTTGTATCTATTGCTGAAGATTGTGATAATGATACCCTATTGATAAAAGTAAATCCCGTAGGACCTGTATGCCACACGGGTGCAGATACCTGTTTTTTTGAGAATAATGTAGAAGATATTATGTTCTTGAAATTTTTACAAGATTTTATCGATAAACGCAAACAAGAAATGCCAGAGGGTTCATATACCACTTCTTTGTTTAAAAAAGGAATAAACCGTATGGCACAAAAAGTAGGCGAAGAGGCTGTAGAAACAGTGATTGAGGCTACCAATGGTACTGATGAAGGATTTTTGTACGAAGCATCGGATTTAATATATCACTTAATTGTGTTATTGTCATCAAAAGGATATCGTATAGAAGATTTAGCCAACGAATTGAAAAAAAGACATAAATAATAAATTGCTATGGGAAATACACTCATACGCTACAAAGGCGTAGAAATTTGTCAAAAAGAACAAGTTGTGCTTAAAGATGTAAACCTTGAAATAGGAGAAGGGGAGTTCTATTACTTGATAGGAAAAGTAGGTACAGGAAAAAGTAGTTTGATGAAAACTATGTATGCTGAATTGCCTATTGAAACGGGTGAAGCAAGCTTGTTGGACTATGATTTATTAACGATAACAAAATCAGAAATTCCATTTTTACGTCGTCAGTTAGGTATTATTTTCCAAGATTTTCAGTTGTTGATTGACCGTACGGTAAACGAAAATTTACTTTTTGTACTGAAAGCTACTGGATGGAAAGATAAAGAAGAAATGCAAGCTCGTATTGATGCTGTATTAAAAGAGGTAGGCATGAGCAATAAAGGCTATAAAATGCCCCACGAATTATCAGGAGGAGAACAGCAACGTATTGTAATTGCTCGTGCATTGCTCAACAAACCCAAATTGATTTTAGCAGATGAGCCTACTGGAAACCTCGATCCGCTAACGGGTGCAGAGCTTGTGGAATTGCTGTATACAATTTGTAAAGAAGAGAACACTACGATTATTATGGCTACCCATAATTTGGGTTGGATAGATGCTTTTCCTGGTAAAGTGTTGGCTATCTCTCAAAATAAATTGTGTAGTGGCACCAAAGATGAATGTATTTTTGACTATTAATGGTTGTTTTACACCAATACAATGAAGGGAGTTTTTCTCCCTTTTTTTGTTTGTAATTGTTTTATCTGTGTAATAAAATGAATGCGTAATATACATAGAAATGAAAATTTTAGTAGTAGGAGCCAATAGTTATGCAGGAGCAGCTATTTATACCCAATTAAGAGAAAAGTATGAGGTAGTAGGCACGTATAATGCGTATCCTTTATTCGAAGAATTGATACAACTGGATATTACGCATGCCGAAGAGGTGGAGCAAATAATACAATTGCATGCACCTGATACTATTGTACATGTAGCGTCTAACTCCAATGGCAATTGGTGCGAGCAGCATCCAGAACTAGCCTATGCCATTAATGTACAAGCAACACAAACATTGGTTGAACTAGCCAATACTTATGGAGCGAAACTTGTGTACATATCCTCGCTAGCAGCTACGCAAGGTAATAATGTGTATGGCAAAACCAAGGCAGCAGCAGAACACTATGTGCAACAAACCAAAGCGGGTTTTCTCATTCTTCGTCCATCGTTGCTGGTAGGGTTTAGTCCGAATACTACCAACGACCGACCCTTTAATCGCCTTTTAAAGAATATCACCCACCATACACCCGCCGTTTACGATACTTCGTGGCAGTTTCAGCCCACATGGTTAAGGCATTTGTGCGAGGTAATAGATACTTGTATTGCCCAATCACTCTTTAACCACATCATTCCTATTACTGTGCCACAACTGTGTACACGCTACTCCTTAGCCAAAGATATCTTGTCCGATTTTGGTGTTACGGTGCTTGCCGAAGATAAAAAGGATACAACACCTTTGTTTGTTGATACACAAGATATGCTGCATGCATTGGGCTTACCTGTATATAGTTATCAACAGATGATAGATGGGATAAAAGAGGAGATAAGTGGGTATTTGGCGAAAAATTAAGGAGTTAGGTTGCTCTTTGATTGATAGTTATCCCATGAATATATACTATGATTAGGCTATGTTACAGCAGATGTTTCAAACTCGTTAACGATATGTTTAATAAAAGTTAAATGTCGGGGGGGGGGGTAGCTCTTATCTTCTTGTTTGTTGTACTTTTTCTATCTATTTTTATCGCCGAAATAAAAATCATCATTAAAAAGTAGAAAATGAGAAAACAACTAATTATCTTTGTGTTTGTGTCAATAGCAATGATTTCTTGCGAAAAAAGAGAACTCGATACACTTGTAACTCACAATACAATTACCGAAAATAGTTTACTCATCAAAAAAGTGAGAAAACTTGAAAATCCATATTCAGTCTCAAACATGAAAAAGGCGTATTCTGCATTACAGCAAGAGGAATTAATGAAAGCAGCTTTAAATATTGAAGCTACTCATTTGTATGTTCGGTTTCTTCCAAAAGATAGTACTGAATTGGAAACAATGTACCGAGACACTACACTTACATTATTTCCGTATCCTCTTGATTACGAGCTTACAGAAGGCGAGAAGTATATTGATTCTACATTAATCGGAACTGATTTTACTTGGCTTTACACCCGTGTACCTGTTGGATATATTTCACCTATAAGTCAATATGAGGTAATTGACCATCTTTATTTGCCAATGACAGTCGAAGAAAGTGAGATGCAGGGCATTAAAAGTCAAAAAGTGAGTAGAAGTATGAGTAATGAATGCTGGGAAGTGTTAGAAAATAAATCACTTGAGTTGACGGGAAATAGTAACATTGCACAAGAAAACGTAAATTCAACTCAAAGAATTCAAAAATCGTTAAAACGTTGGACTCCAAAAGCAACAATTAGAGTAGAAGACGATATTACTAAAACCTATGTTCCATTACAAGGAGTGGAAGTTAGAGCACGTTGGTGGTTTAATTGGGAAAAAGGATTTACCGATGTAAATGGGAATGCAACCATGTCGGGTAGTTTTAGTGGTAAAGTAGATTGGAGTATTGTGTGGGATAGTCATGATTGGGACATTAGAAGCGGGTTTTATGGACAAGCCTTTTATAACGGACCAAATGGCAGTAAATCAGATTGGAATTTGGATATTAACATTGGTGGTAAAAGCTTTGTTTATGGACATATACATAGAGCTTGTTATAATTATTGGAATAATAATCTTGGATTAAAGAAACCATTTATTGATAATATTTGGAAACAAAAAATTAAAATAGGAGTATATGGCAAAGACGACAGGGCATATTTTGATTCGGACAATAGATGGGTATTTGGTTCTATTGTTGCTATATTTCAATCAGAAAATGATTCCTTGTGTAAATCAGCTGATATCTACAATACAACAATCCACGAACTTGCACACGTGTCGCATTGGGATATGGATAAATCTGTTTTTTACAAAGTCGATGATAGAGTCGTGGAGAGTTATGCAGTAGGTGTTGCTTATGTTTTTTCTGCACAAGTATATTCTGCTAGACAAATTCCAAATCGTGATTGGCAGCAGTTAAAATACTCAGATTTAACAGGTCACTACGAAAGCAAATATACTCCCTTAGTCATTGATTTGATGGATGATTTTAATCAACGTTCTAAGGGGGAAAAATACCCTAATGATAATGTAAGTGGTTATACTATTGCACAAATAGAGACTGCAATGAAAGGTGCTAAAACACTCGAAAAATGGAGGGATAATTTAAGAGATAAATATGATAATCCAACAGAAGGATATTTAGAAGAATTGTTTAATAATTATATAAACTGGAGGTAAAAATGGGAAAGAATTTAAGTTTAACTAGTGCAATTTTGATTACAATAGTTTTGTTATTATCATCATGCTCTAAATGTCTTGATTGTGATTATGACTATTTGCTTTATCAAATAGAAAATAAACTAAGTTATCCAATACAAGTTGGTTTTGAGTGTTATAGTGATCCAGGAAGAAATTTTGAAACAACTATTGAAAGCAACGAAATTAAAGACATAATTAAAGGTACGACAGGCTTAGGTTTTGGGCTTGTATCTTACGATTCGGCATTTATGAAAGTTAATACCTCAGAATATATTTATCAAAGAACACATGAAACAGGTTTGCTTTCCTCTTCATCGTATAAAGACAACGGAACATCAAAAAAAAATGGGAGAATTCTTTATATACGCAAATTAATTGTTGATGAAGAGTTTTTATTGAAATCTAACGAGTAAGTAAATTTTTCAAGTAAATGCACGTTTGGTAGTCATTTATAAAAACTGTCCCCCCCGTTCGGCGTAGTGTGAAGTTTGACAATCTGGGTGTTCGGCATAGCGTCTCGCTTCGCCGAACGAGGAGATATTTCTCGTAAAAAAATCGGTTAAGCTTTTTGTTAAAACTGTATGTCGATTTTCTGCAATAGATATCATTGCTGTGCCTACGCATCAAAACGATTATACTGCATCTTGCAATTATTGGCAATAACTCAAAAGAAAATAGTCAAGTGATTAGAGTTGCTAATGAAACACTAAGACGCCCCCCATTTAGTTAAGCAATGTTAAAGTTGAAATTGCAGACAAAACAAAGACACGTTCTGACTGACCGGTATTCTACTTTTGCAGGGAAATGGGGTAGCTGAAAACCAGTTAGAGTAAGCATAAAGATTAAATAAATAAACTAAATGGGACAAATGATTCAAAGGGGAAAAGAACTAATCAGAATTAACCCTAGCAACAAACAAAAAATTGAGTATTCAACGAATGAAGGAATAAGTTGGATTTCTCGTTATTCAAGCAACTCTTGTGGAGAATTCGATGATTTGATTGACAACGGCAACGAACTTCTGGCTATGACTTCAAAAGGTGTATACTTCTCAAGAAATGAGGGGAGAAGTTGGATCAAAAGAAGTTGAAAAAAATAAGTAATAAAAGCGGTTCTTGATCCGCTTTTATTACTTATTAGACTGCTACCAATCTTTCGTGTGGTAAAAACAGCTTTTCTATATAGCGTGAAAACGCACCAATCCATCCATTGGCATTTATTCAATAACACACGTCTTTATACCCTGTTACTCTGCTACCTATATAAGAATTTCCAAAAAAAAATTTTAAAATAAAGTAAGTAAAATACACCTCCGACACACTTTGTCTTACTTCAACCATATCTTTGTCCAATAAAAACTCAAAGATATGGAGCAGTCAATCAAAATAAGATTATTGAAAAGTATCGGTAAAGTATACGAACAAGCAAAAGATTGCAAACTTGAAACCGTATTTTTTGAAAAGGTCGAAAATGAACTAAAGGTACTTTCGGAATATTTCGGAACATCACACACACAATCACTGCTTCTTGCAATGATATTTTCGCATAATTACAGTGGAAAAGAAGCAAAATTTGAAGATTTGTATAAATACTTCGATTGTAGTCCTACGAAATTACTTGAGATCAGCGAAGATTTTGTATATTTATGTGAAAATAATCTTATTATACAAAAGAATGTAGTATATGCTTCAGTGAAAATTGCTTTAGCAAATAATGTATTTATAATAAATGAAAAAGTCACTGAAGCCATTTTAAACAATACGCCTTTGCCAAAACTTGAAGATGCTGCAGAAAACATTATTGAATTTTTGGAATTAATAGATGAAATAGGACAGCGACAGAATGGAGATTTAAGACAAGCTAACATGGTTTTTAAACAGATAGATAGATTAATAAATCAGAATCTGCATTTTCCGCTAATAAAAATGGTACATGGGTTTAATTTCCAGCATACTATGGATGCCTATCTATATTTATATGTAATATCGAAAGCTATAAATGGGTCTGAATCGGAACTTTTAGAACGAACAGCAGATCATATTTGTGAAAACTCATTCATGAAAATGAACATAGTTCAAGAGATAATTTCAGGTGATAATGAATTAATTCGCAACAATTTGATTGAAATCATTGAATCAAATTTTAATAACGATGCAAGGATTAAACTTACTGAACACTCTTACAAACTGCTTGAGGAGTGTAACCTAAAATTCTATATTAAAAGAAAAGTAAAGCAATCTGACATCATTCATCCTGCAAAAATAATTGAAAAAGCACTCTATTTTAATGCCGACGAAACAAAACAATTGGAAATTTTAAAAAGACTCTTGTTGAATGAAAATTATATAGAAATACAAAACAGATTGGAACAAAAAGGTTTGCCAAAAGGTATAACCGTTTTATTACACGGACTTCCTGGTACTGGAAAAACCGAAACGGTGTTTCAATTTGCAAAGGAAACAAATAGAGAAATTGTAAAAGTTGATATTAGTCAATCAAAATCAATGTGGTTTGGCGAAAGCGAAAAAAAAATCAAACAAATTTTTACCAATTATAAATCTTATGCAAAAAACTGTGAACTGAAACCAATATTGTTATTTAATGAAGCTGATGCAATTATTGGGAAGCGGAAAGAACTTGGCACCTCAAGTATTGACCAAACGGAAAATACAATTCAAAATATTCTACTTGAAGAATTAGAAAACTTTGAAGGAATATTCTTGGCAACGACAAATTTGATAAAAAATATTGATTCGGCTTTTGACAGACGGTTTTTGTATAAAGTAGAATTTCATCAACCTGAAACTTCTGTTAAAGCCAAAATATGGAAATCAAAACTTCCGACTCTTACAGAAAATGAGTGCAACACATTGGCTAGTAGTTTTAATTTTTCAGGAGCACAGATAGAAAATATCATTCGAAAAAGTGAAATATATGAAATAATACATGGTATTGCTGTAGATTTCAGTAATATTGTAGAATTTTGCAGTGTAGAATTACTAGGAAGAAAAAATATTATCAAAGTAGGTTTCAAAAAAGCGTAGAAATATATGTCGAAAAGAGAATCAATAACCCGTTATAGCCTGATTATAAAAAAGTTAAGAAGAAATCCTGCAACTTTTAATGAAATATCAGAATATTTATTGTTAGAATCGGAATTACAAGAGTACAATTTTAATGTTTCAAAAAGAACTTTTAAAAGAGACATAGAAGATATAAGTTCGCTTTATAATATTGATATTGTGTATGACTTTTCGAGAAAAGTTTATTATATCGACTTTGACGAACAATCTGAAATAAACGAAAGAATTTTTGAAGCTTTTGACACTTTTAATGCATTGAATATTAGCGACAGACTTTCCGACTATATTCATTTTGAGAAACGGAGACCGCAAGGAACTGAAAATCTATATGGTTTATTACACGCTATAAAAAATAAAGTGCAAATTAGTTTTACATATCAAAAATTCTGGAAAGATAAAATCACAGTGAGGATTGTTGAACCTTATGCTCTCAAAGAATTCAAGAATCGCTGGTATCTAATGGCAAACGATTTAAAAGATAAGCGAGTGAAAAGTTTCGCATTAGATCGTTTATCAAAACTAGAAATCACACATAAGAAAATCCAATTGCCCCATAATTTTAATGTAAATGAACATTTCAAATTTTCGTTTGGCATTATCAGCCCTAACGGAGATGTACCTCAAGAAGTTATTTTGTCTTTTAAACCTTTTCAAGGTAAATATATAAAGACTTTACCATTACACGAATCGCAAGTAATTATAACTGACAACGAACAAGAACTCCGTATAAAACTGAATCTACATATAACTCACGACTTTTTTATGGAAGTATTATCGTTTGGAGAACATGTAAAGGTCATTCAACCAGAAAAATTAATTTTAGATTTACAAAATACTTGTAGAAACACGTTAAATCTTTATAAATAAAAAAATACTGCATGGATTCTGCCAAACTGATAGATAGAAGCCTGTCTCCATAGGGGATAATCTATTCAACCCACGCCACAGGCTTGCAAATAAATACCAAAAAACTTATAGTAGTAAAATAAACGCAATACATGAAAACTATTTTTTAGAAATGTTATATCTTTGTGATATTATCGTGCGATACAAGACCCTCCTTCATAAAGAATGTATAAATTAAAAACAATAATGTATTTCGAAAATAAATCTAAAATATAAAAAAACGATGGAAAACAAATTTGAAAATTTAAAAAAAATTGAAATTGAAGTTAACTCTAAAAGATTTCTAATATTCGAACGATTTCCAGATTTCGCACCCTTTGTGGGAGACGAATATGGGTGTAGCAAGTATAAAAAGATACTGCTAATTTGGGAAAGTTATTATGATAAGAATGGCAAAAAGGAGATTATAAAATGCCCTAATCGTTGGTATTTTGACGCTGGAATTGATGAAATAAAAAAGATATTTGGAGACAAAACGAATGATTATGAGCGTTGGTTGAATTTTGCACGAAAAATGCACGAAAATGGAAAAGATCGAGAAAGCCTAACTTTTAAAAATGTTGAAAAGATTTTGAACAAGTTCTCAGGCGATGAGAATTCATTTAGATACTGTGCTGGCTATAATTATTATTTACGACCAGCTTCAAATTCATCATCAATTAAAGCGGATAAGTTAGATGAGGAAATCGCAGCTAAAACCCTAGAAAAAATAATTGATATTCTGAAACCTGACGTTGTAGTTTTTTTAAGCAAAAAAGCAAATACCTCTTTCAAAACTTATTTCAAAACTTACAAAAATAAATTTTCAACTATACAATTTAAATCATTTGTACATCCTGCATGTGCTTGGTGGAATAGGAAATCAGGAAAAGAACCAAAAAAATCAGGAGAAGAACGTTTTGAAGAATTTATTTCAGAAAAATGGCATCAATGAATTCACAGAAATTAAAACTTAACTAGACCCTCCCTCATAAATTATTTTTTTATTAAATTATATAAAAAAATAATGTCAAATAGAGACTTAGGCATATTAGTAGAACTTTACAAAAATACAAATTCAAAAAGAGAAATGACAAAATTTGCCGATATTTTTCAGGAATGCCCTCGTCGTATTTTTCAGGAATGCCTTGCTTACGAACTCTTTGATGAAATAACAAAAGGACAATATGTTACTGTAATGGCTATGGGTGTAGCCGAAGGACAGAATCGGATAGAACAAGCGATAAAAAAGGCTTTCGAGTTTTCTCCTTGGTTAAATTTACATCTTAAGGAAGCAAAAAAGGTGCACTTAGTTCTTATTGACTCAAGATCTTATCCAATAATGATGAACGAAGTACACTATATTCGCGACTTTCTAAATAGCGATAAATTCAATGAATTAACCTGGTCCGCATTAACAAAAGAGTCGTACGGAAAAAACATAAAAGCGGTGTTAATTGGGTGTTTTGAGAAACCAGTGTTATAAAAAAATCCCCGACAGAGAGAGAAAGCGGACGAATTAAACACAAGATAAGCAATTTTTTAAGACAATAAAACTTTCTCTCTTATTGATGCAGAATTAGTTTTTCCTTTCCTTTTTCGGATAAAAAGCCATTAGCGGCAGCATTGTCGCCAATTTTTTACGAGGCAAATGGAATGGCTTTTTGTAAACCATAAGAAAAAGGGGGGATAATGATATAAAAAAATATCAGCATGAATAGTTTTATATTTAATTATCTTTGCTTTTATAATTATTAAGAAGTAACACTTTGAAAATGTTATATATTTAAGATAATATCGTGCGATACAAGACCCTCCTTCACAAATAATTTTTTTATAAAATTAAATTAAAAAAAATGTCAAATAGAGACTTAGGCATATTAGTAGAACTTTACAAAAAAACAAATTCAAAAAGAGAAATAATAAAATATGCCGATATTTTTCAGGAAACCATTGCTTACGAACTCTTTGATGAAATAACAAAAGGACAATATGTTACTGTGATGGCTATGGGTGTAGCCGAAGGACAGAATCGGATAGAACGAGCGATAAAAAAGGCTTTCGAGTTTTCTCCTTGGTTAAATTTACATCTTAAGGAGGCAAATAAGGTGCACTTAGTTCTTATTGACTCAAAATCTTATCCAATAATGACGACCGAATTACACTATATTAGCGATTTTCTAAATAGCTATAAATTCAATGAATTAGCCTGGACCGTATTAACAAATGAGTCGTACGGAAAAAACATAAAAGCGGTGTTAATTGGGTGTTTTGAAAAACCAGTGATATAAAAAAAATCCGCTCCAGCGAGAGAAAGCGGACAAATTAAAGAGGAGATAAGCAATTTCTTAAGACAATAAAATCTTCTCTCGCTATGTCGAAGTTAAAAGGAAGCTCTAGCTTTCCATATTCGAACTAAACAATCTTGCCATAGCCACTGCTATCGTACGAACTACGCTAAACGCTAAACACTAAACACTAAACGCTAAACGCTAAACGCTAAACACTAAACACTAAACACCAAACACCAAACACCAAACACCTCTGTTACCCTTAGCTCGCCCTTGCCTACAGCCCAAGTGCCCTCTAAAAACTTTCAACTTTTAACTATCAACTATCAACTATCAACTATCAACTATAATAAATTCTCCTTCCCCCTTTGCAAATTAAAAAAACTTTAGTAGTTTTACACAAAAGTTTTTTAGTAACAGATTTAATCAAAGAAAAATCTAGTAGATAGAAAAAATTAACAAATGGATAGGTACCACGGTATACTTGTATTAGGAAATTATAGACTGCATATTATCAGCAGTTTAAACAAACACGAATAGGTGTATAAAGTGAATATAGGTACCACGCTGTGGTAACTATACAAATCGTGGTACATACACAGATGTTGGCAACAAGTGTAAAAAGACAGACGAGCAGACAAATACGATATTGACAAAATTAAAATAAGAAAGGATTTAGCTTTTTGACAGGACAGTGCAAATTTGATGGAAATTTATTTTGTTTTTTTCTTTCCCCCGCAAAAAAAGAAGAAAGAAACCCCACCCACATTGCAGCACATTTGCAAGCCCCACGAGCCAACGCTCAAAACCAAAGCTTGCAAAAGAGCTGCAACCGACCGAAGGGAGCTCACGAGCACCTTTGAAAATTATTAAAATGGCGAGTAATTTTGCTTACGCACCCGTGCTAAATTGTTACTTTTGAGAAATGAATAAACGAATTGGAATTAAGATATAATGCAAGGAAAACAACTTAGGAAATTAGAAGCTGAACTTTGGAGAGCAGCCGACCAGTTAAGAGCAAACAGTAAACTGACAGCAACGGAATATTCGATGCCTGTTCTCGGATTGATTTTTTTGAGACACGCATACAACCGCTTTCAGAAAGTGAAAATTGAAGTTGAAAAAACCTTGCCATCACATCCTCAAAGGGGGAAACGACCGCTGACCAAAAAGGATTTTGAAGAGCAAAATTCAATGTTCTTACCTGAGAAATCTCAGTTCGATTATTTGGTTTCCTTGCCCGAAAGTGCTGACATTGGTGAAGCCATTGACAATGCAATGAAACTGATTGAGGACGAATACGACAACCTTAAAGGCGTATTGCCCAAGAACTTTTCCATTTTCAGTAAAGATTTGTTGCGGGAATTGCTCCGCATTTTCAATAAAGAAGTATTGCAAAAAGCCGAAGGCGATTTGTTCGGAAAGATTTATGAATATTTCCTTGGCAAATTTGCAATGACTGGAGCACAAGAAGGCGGAGAGTTTTTTACACCTATGAGTTTGGTACAAACCATTGTAAACGTAATTGAACCCGACCACGGAATTGTGTTTGACCCTGCCTGTGGTAGTGCGGGTATGTTTGTTCAAACGGGCTATTTTATTGAAAGCGAAGGGCTGAAACCAGCCGAAAAAGTTACTTTTTACGGACAAGAAAAAGCCGACCTCAATACCAAACTGGCAAAGATGAACTTAACAGTTCACGGACTGGAAGGTAATATACAAGAAGGAAATACTTTTTACGAAGATAAACACAACCTTGTGGGAGGTGCTGACTTTGTGATGGCAAATCCACCGTTTAATGTGGATGGTGTGGACAAAGCCAAAGATGCAGTGAAGAAAGACCCTCGTTTGATGCTTGACGGCAAAGTAAACCTACCGAAAAACGACAACGCCAATTATCTATGGATTCAGTATTTCTATAACTACCTGAAACCAACCGGTAGAGCTGGTTTTGTAATGGCATCATCGGCCAGCGATGCCGGGCATAGCGAAAAAGATATTCGCGAGAAATTGGTGAAAACGGGTGCAGTAGATGTGATGATGGCTATTGGCAACAACTTTTTTTATACCCGTTCGTTACCGTGCACGCTGTGGTTTTTCGACAGAGCAAAGGAGCAAGATTCTGAACGGAAAGACAAAGTGTTGATGCTCGATGCCCGAAAAATTTACCGTAAAGTAACCAGTAAGGTAAACGACTTTAGCCCTGAGCAGTTACAAAACCTCATTTGCATTGTAAACCTGTATAGAGGCAACACCCAAAAGTTTGAAAGCACGGTGAAAAGCTATTTGCAAACGTCTGCCGACTTCGCAAAAGAAACAGCCGAAGCAACAACCGAACTGCAAAAGCAATTTCAAAAGGTATTGAAAATTGTAAGCGATTTTGCAACCAAATATGCTAAAGAAAACAAAGAGGCACAAGCCTTAGTAGATGCCCTGAACATTGAAGAAACCGCAAGTATTTACGAGCAACAAAATAAACTGATTGCCGAAGCGAAGAAAGCAAATGCGGACATTGACATTTTAGAAAACATTGCGAATTTGTGCAAAGCACTCCGCAAACCACAAGACAAACTCATTAAGCAATTGCTGGATGCCATTAGCACAGCCGCCAAAGAATACCAACTAAGCAAAAACAAAGAATGGAAAGAGTTGAACTTAAAAGAACAACTCGACCAACTGAAAGCCCTGCAACAGCAACTGAGCGGCAACCCCGATGAAGAAGAACCCGGCTTGCTGCACGAAACCGAATATTTCTGGAAACAAGCCCATTGGCTCACGAGCCGTTTCCCCGAAGGAGTTTATACCGATGTGGAAGGACTTTGCAAAGTAGTAAACCAAGCCGAAATAGAAGCCAAAGACTGGAGCCTAAGCCCAGGCAGATATGTAGGTGTGGACACCACCACCGATGATGATTTTGATTACGAAGAACGCCTCAATGAAATACATATTGAGTTGGAAGGATTGAATGAAGAAGCCATTGCTTTAGCAAAAACCATTTCTGATAACTATAAAGAGTTGGCGATATGATTGAGCTTGAATTGAATGATATTGCCGAAATTACGAGCAGCAAAAGAATATTTTACTCCGATTATGTCGAAGAAGGAATTCCTTTTTATCGTTCTCGTGAAATTATCAATTTGGATAATGGTGAAGATTTAAAGGAGTTAATTTTTATTACTCAGGAAAAATACCTTGATATTAAGAACAAGTTCGGTGCTCCTGAGAAAGATGATATTTTGATTACTTCGGTTGGGACAATCGGAAACACTTATATAGTAAGAGAAAATGACGAGTTCTATTTTAAAGATGGGAACTTGACTTGGCTAAGAAATTGGAAAGGAAAGACAGAACCGAAATTTGTATTTTATTGGCTAAAATCTCCAATTGGACAAGGGAAACTATATCAACAGTTAATTGGCTCTTCGCAAAAGGCATTGACTATTGCGGCATTAAAAAAAATCAAAATTGAATTTCCTGAGGACAAAACCACCCAACGCAAAATCGCATCCATTTTATCGGCTTATGATGATTTGATAGAGAATAATTTGAAGCGAATAAAGTTGCTGGAGGAGAAGGCGTTTGTTAGTTATAAGTTATTAGTGAAAAGTGAAAAATTCAAACTGGAAGAATTATATAATACGAGTTCAGGCGGAACACCTTCAAGAACAAATGCCGAATATTTCACAGGAGAAATAAATTGGTTTAAATCAAAAGAATTAGCAGACAGTATTTTGCTTGAAAGTGAGGAAAAAATCACTGAACAAGCAGTTGATAAATCATCCGCCAAATTATTTCCTGCTGGTTCAGTAATTATGGCTATGTATGGGGCTACAATTGGGAAACTAGGATTACTTTCACAACCTTCAACAACAAACCAAGCTTGCTGTGCAATTATTCAAAAAGATGAAATTCAAAGCAATTATTACATTTTAAATTGGCTCATAGAGAACAGAGAATACGTTTTAAGTTTTCGAATGGGTGCTGCACAGGAAAACATCAGTCAGCAAATAATAAGAAATTTAGTGGTTTCAATTCCGAAAGAAAGTGATTTGAAAATATTTAATCAAGAAATGCAACCGATTTATCACTTAATCAAAAATCTTCATCAACAAAACACCAAACTCCGTGAGGCACGGGATATTTTATTACCTAAACTTATGAACGGACAAATAGAAGTGTAATATGAGATTAAAAGAAGTTACAATACATAATTTCAGAGGTTATTCAACCCGAACAACATTGCCAATTGACAAGTGTATTACTGGTTTTGTTGGTAAAAACGACAATGGAAAATCGAGCATACTCGAAGCATTGGCAGTTTTCTTTAACTGTGATTCCGTTTCCTTAGAAAAAGACGATTTTTATATTGGTCAGCCAAATTGCTTGATTGAAATAACTTGCACTTTTGACAACCTCCCCGCAGAAGTTGTTATTGATGAAACAAATCCCACAAATTTGGCTGATGAACATCTGCTAAATGCAAATGGCGAATTGCAAATTAAAAAGGTTTATAAAAGAACCCAGTTAAAAGCCCCAACTGTATTTGTAGTTTCTCAACACCCAACAACTGTAAACTATAACGACCTTCATAAACTCGATTTGAAGGGGTTAAAAGCGAGAGCAGCTCAATTAACTGTAAATGCTGATGCTATTGATGATAAAAGGAGAAGTGCTTCGTGGAGAAATGCAATTTGGAATCATTGTGATGAACTTGGAATTGAAAATGTTGATTTAGATATTAGTGAATTTGCAGGCGATTCAAAAAAGTTGCAAGAAAAAATTCAATCGCTCCTTCCTTTGTTCGAAATATTTAAAGTAGATAGAGAAAATAAAGATAACGACCCTGTTGCAAAATCACCATTACAACAAGCAGTTGAATTAGCCAAAAAGGAATTTTCTGACCGTATTCTACAATTAGAGCAAGAAATAAAGGATAAAGTAATTGAAAGAGCAAATCTTACAATTGAAAAGCTTAAAGAAATGGATTCTTCACTTGCCCAGGCATTATCACCAAAATTTAAATCACCGCCCAAATGGTCATTTGATTTTTCAATTGATGGCGATGATGGAGTTCCCATAAATAAAAGAGGTAGCGGTGTAAAACGTTTGATTTTATTAAACTTTTTCAGAGCAGAAGCAGAAAGAAAGGTTGCTACGCAAAATGCACCTTCTGTAATATATGCTTTTGAAGAACCTGAAACATCACAACATCCCAATTATCAGGAAATGCTAATTGAGGCATTCATAAGATTAGGACAAAAAGATAATTGTCAGGTATTACTCACAACCCACGTTCCAGCATTAGGTGCAATGCTTCCAATAGAAGGTTTGCGTTTAGTAAGAAAAACAGAACATGGGCCAATTGTTGAATATGGTAACGATGACATAATTGAAGAAATCGCTAAAACTCTTGGAGTGTTGCCAGACCCAATTCCAAAAGGTGCAAAAGCATTACTACTTGTTGAAGGGCCTGGAGATGTTGTTTTTCTAAAACATACATCAGAATTATTAAAGCAAAACGGGTACATTACCCATTCGTTTGCCGAAAAAAATATTGCACTTGTAATAATGGGTGGTTGTGGTACTTTAAAGCATTGGCGAACAAAAAAAATTGCAGAGCAATTTGAAGTTCCATATGGTGTATTTTTAGATGCAGACTTAACTAACCCTGTAAACTCACGAGTTAACGCTGAACATATAACCGAACTAAGAGCAGAAGGCAAGAAAGCACATACAACGAAGAAAAATGAAATTGAGAATTATCTTGATGTAGCTGTTCTTGGCTTACCTGCTGGAACAGTAAATATTACTGACACGAGTGATGCTAAGAAAGACATTGCCACTGCAAAGCAAGTTCGACCGACAGAAGTAATGGAAAGATACTGGCCTTTAATGACAATAGAGCAAATCCGTGCAAGAGAAATGTATAACGAGGGTGGAAATGACAGATATGAGTTAACTGAAATAATTAGCGACTTTTTAACAATGGCACAATGACCCGACAAGAATCAGAAAAACAATTACAAAAGCTGTTTGGTTTCAAGCAGTTTTTTGACTTGCAATGGCAAGTGATTGAAAACTTACTTGCCGGAAGGCGTGTGTTGTTTATTGAAAAAACAGGTTTTGGAAAATCATTATGCTTTCAGTTTCCTGCTACTCAATTGCAAGGAGTTACCATTGTGTTTTCTCCACTCATTGCCCTGATGCGTGACCAGGTGCGGAGCATGCAGGAGAAAGGTATCCGTGCAGCAGCGATTAACTCCAATCAGGAAGATGATGAAAATACCGTTATCATTACCAAAGCACAAAACAATCAACTTGACATTCTCTACATAGCCCCTGAACGTATGGAGAATGCTGCATGGATAACGGCAGCAAGGGAAATGAAAATTGCAATGGTGGTGATTGATGAAGCTCATTGTATTTCCATGTGGGGGCAAAGTTTCCGCCCCAATTACCGAAGGATTGTAAACCTTGTTCGTTTATTACCAAAGAGTTTTCCGGTATTGGCAACTACTGCCACAGCCACCCTTCGAGTGCAGGAAGATATTATTCAACAAGTTGGCACTGATTTAATTCCAATAAGGGGACAATTGCTTCGGTCAAACATTCGCTTATTTGTGGTAACTGTGCAAAGTGAAGATGAAAAATTCTTTTGGTTGGCAACCTATTTACCCAAACTGAGAAAAACTGGTATAGTCTATACCGGAACACAAGCCAATACAGACATTTTTTCCAACTGGTTACAGTTTTTAAAATTTAACTCAGCAGCCTACAGCGGTCGTTTGGATGCGGAAAGTCGAATGCGAGTAGAAACTGACTTCATCCAAAATAAATACGATTGTGTGGTTTCCACCAATGCCTTGGGTATGGGAATTGACAAACCTGATATTCGGTTTATCATTCACACCCAAGTGCCGCAATCGCCTATACATTACTATCAGGAAATCGGTCGTGCCGGTCGTGATGGTCAGGAAGCTTTTGCAATTCTCTTGTATAATCCCAATGAGGATGCGGAACTACCAAGAGCCTTTATTGATGGAAGTAAACCGGCAATTGCCAAGTATGAAAAAGTTATCGCTGTTACTAAAAAAGCCTTATTGGGCAGGAATGAAATCATCAAAGCAACCAACTTAAAGCAAACGCATGTAAGTGTCATCCTTGCCGACCTGATTGACCAAAAAATTATCAATGAGCAGATAGTAGGAAAGAGCAAAAAATACTTTTTCAATCCCGATGCACCTGCATTAGACCTTTCTGCTTTTGAAACCCTGAGAAACGCACAGAATCAGGAATTAGAAAAGATGCTGGAATACACGGTTATTTCAACCTGTAGAATGCAATATCTGTGCAATTATCTGGGAGATGAAAGGCAGGGAGTATGTGGAGTATGTGACAATGATGCACGTCAGCACATGCGTGTGGTAGCAACAGATGCCATGAGACAGCAATTGCAGGAATTCAGAGAAACATTCTTTCCTGTGTTGGAAGTGGAAACACAACGAAGCAATATCGTTAATGGGGTGGCTGCATCGTATTATGGCGTTTCAAATGTGGGTGCAGCACTCCGACATTCAAAATATGAAGGTGGTGGCGATTTTCCCGATTGGTTGCTTCGCTTAACGCTGAAGGCATTCAGAAAACATTACGGCAATACTAAGTTTGATTTGATTCTTTACGTTCCGCCAACGGAATCTGGCGACTTGGTTAAAACCTTTGCGGAAAAAATTTCACGTACTCTTGGCATTCCGATTTCTCACAAATTGGTTAAAACGGCTGAAACATCTCCGCAAAAGGTATTTCAAAGCGGCATTTCTAAAAAGGACAATGTGCATGGGAAATTTGCATATCAAACCGCTGCCGAGATTGCAGGCAAAAGTATTTTACTAATTGATGACATCTTTGACAGTGGTTATACCATCAAAGAGATTGGACAATATTTGACAAACATTGGTGCATTACAAATTGCTCCTTTAGTAATTGCAAGAACCGTGGGCGGAGATATTTAAAAAGATTTGAAATGAACGAATACATTGACAAAACATATTGGATTGCGGTAGCTCATTTACCCAAGTGGACTATAGAAAGAACTAACCGCTTTATTATTCAGATAATCCACGAAAATAAAATGTCGTGGGCTGATTTTTTTGAACTGGATAAAAAGGGTTGGAAGGAATTATTTGCCTTTACTGAAAAGGAATTGTCCGACTTGGAATATGCAAAGAATGATATGCCCCGCCTTGCTTTTATAGCCGAACAGTTGCAAAACGAAGGCTTTCAAATTGTCCCTATTAATTCATCTGATTATCCGGTTGTGTTGAAGGAAAATTTGAAAATCAAAAGTTCACCGCCTGTTTTGTATATCAAAGGCAGAAAAGGTTTGCTTCAGGAAGATGCAGTGGCTATTGTTGGTTCAAGAAAAGCCGGAGCAAAGGCACTTGAATTTACAGACCATGTTGCAAAAAAAAGTGTAAAAGAATTCAAGGTTGTTGTTAGCGGATTTGCCAAAGGTGTTGACAAACAAGCATTGGACAGCACTATTGAAGCTAATGGAAAAAGCATTATTGTTTTACCTCAAGGAATTCTCACTTTCCAGTCTGGCTTTAAAAAGTATTACGAACCCATTGTAAATGGGGATGTTTTAGTATTAAGTACATTCTTTCCAAAAGCAGGTTGGGACGTTGGTTTGGCAATGGCAAGAAATGCCTACATATACGGATTAGCAAAGGAAATTTACGTTGCAGAATCTGACAGTAAAGGCGGAACATGGGAAGGTGTTATGGATGGCTTGAAACGACAACGTAAAATTTATGTCAGGTATCCTGAACCAAAGGAGAAAAACGCCAATCTAAAATTAGTTGAATTAGGCGCATTATCTGTAAACATGGATGGAAAAATTGTAGATTCAAAAGTGATGCCCTCAAAGGAGTTATTTGAACCTGTCTCTAAAAATGAAGTGAAAGAACCATCTGCAACTTATGAGGACGGTAAACGAAATATTGAAAAAGACATACTTGAATTATTAAACAAAGGCACATACACAACTAAGGAAATTTTATTGGCTTTGAAATTAGATTGGGATAGCAGAAAACTAACAAATTTTTTAAAGAAGAACCCCAATATAAAAGCCATAGCAGGAAAACCAGCAAAGTTCACCCGAAATGATGTGATATCACCTTCTTTATTTGGATAACATGACTTGGGAATATTCAGAAGATAATTTAATAGAACAAACGGCGATTGATTTATTTTTCAATCAGTTGGATTGGGATACGCTATTAGCTTACAACAAAGAAAGCTTTGGCGAAGGCAGTACTTTGGGTAGATTGAACAAAAAGGAAGTTGTACTGAAACGAATTTTCTTTGAAAAAATTAAGGAATTTAATCCCAACTTACCCGAACAAGCCTATAACCAAGCCTACGAAAAACTAACAGAAGAAAGCATTACCAAGTCATTAGCTGAAATCAATTTTGAGAAACATCAATTATTAAGAAACGGAATTCCCGTTGATTTTATCAACGAAAAAGGTGAACAAGTAAAAAACAAAACACTCAAGGTTTTTGATTTTGACAATGCCGACAACAACAACTTTTTAGCAGTTCGCCAATTGTGGATTCAGGGCAAAAGCAACCGAGAACGCAGACCCGACATTATCGGTTTTGTAAATGGCATTCCGCTTTTATTCATAGAACTGAAAGCAGCCCACCGCAAATTAGAAAACGCCTACAACGATAATTTTACCGATTACAAGGACGTAATTCCAAAACTCTTTTATTACAACGCTTTTGTAATGCTGAGTAATGGAATCGAAAGCCGCATTGGCAGTGTTACAGGTAAGTATCAGCATTTCCACGAATGGAAACGAATTACCGAAGAAGATGAAGGAATTGTAGCATTAGACAGAATTATAGTAGGTGTTTGCGAGAAAAATCGCTTTTTAGATTTATTTGAAAACTTCATTTTGTTTGATAATTCATTGGGTAAAGTGGTAAAACTCATTGCCCGAAACCATCAGTTTATTGGCGTAAACAAAGCCATTGAAAACATTCAGCACAAAGAGCAACTATACAAACTGGGCAAAATCAGTTTAGAGGAAAAGCAAAAACTTGGGGTGTTTTGGCATACGCAAGGAAGCGGCAAATCGTATTCCATGGTTTTCTTCTGCCAAAAAATTCATCACAAATTTACAGGCAGTTACACTTTCCTGATTGTTACCGACCGAAACGAATTAGATACACAGATTTACGGCACATTTAGCGGAATTGGTGCAGTACCGCAAATAAAATCAGGTTCAAAAGATTCATTGAAAGCCAACAGCGGAAAACATTTGAAAGAATTGTTAAGTTCTGAACACCGCTATTTGTTTACACTTATTCACAAGTTCAACTTTGAAGAAGAAATTACCAAGCGGGATAATATCATTGTAATTTCAGACGAGGCACACCGGACACAAGGCGGAAATTTAGCAATGAATTTGCGTAATGCTTTGCCAAACGCTTCATTTATTGGCTTTACCGGAACACCGCTTTTTAAAGACGATGAAATTACCAAGCGGATTTTTGGTGATTATGTTTCCCGTTACGATTTCAAACGAAGTGTTGATGATGGTGCAACCGTTCCTCTATACTACGAAAACAGAGGCGAGTATTTAGGATTGAAAAATCCTGTTATCAATGACCAAATACGAGCCGTAATAGATGCCGAAAGCGAAGATTTAGACAGCGACCAACGTAGCAGGGTTGAACAACTTTTTGCAAGGGAATATCCAATACTAACAGCCAAGAAAAGATTAGATGCTATTGCCAAAGATGCAGTTTGGCATTTCTGCAACCGTGGCTACAAAGGCAAAGGAATGTTTATCGCATTGGATAAACTTACAGCCGTGAGAATGTATGATTTAATTACGCATCATTGGAAGCTGACTGTTGAGCAATTGGAAAAAGAAGTTTCCAAAGGGAAATATGGCGACCAGGAATTACTGGAGAAAAGCCGAGAACTACAATGGATAAAGGAAACAGAAATTTGTGTGGTGGTTAGTTCAGAGCAAAATGAAATTCAGAAATTTCAGAAATGGGATTTAGACATTGAACCACATCGGGAGAAAATGAACACCCAAGACCTTGAAACAAGGTTTAAAGATGAAGACGACCCTTTCCGATTTGTAATTGTTTGTGCAATGTGGATAACAGGTTTTGATGTGCCTACCCTTTCAACTTTGTATTTGGACAAGCCTTTAAAATCGCATACTTTAATGCAAGCCATCGCAAGAGCCAACCGAATAAGTGAAGGCAAAAATAATGGTTTGATTGTAGATTATATTGAAACTTATACTGCTTTATTAGATGCGTTAGCAATTTACGGTTCTGGTGGCGATGAAGGTGGAAACGGTGGAGGAGAAAAACCCGAACCACCAGTAAAACCAAAAGAGGAACTAATCAAGCTATTAGAAGAAGCTTTGGAAGCAACCGAAACATTTTTGCAGGACGAAGTAAATTTTGATTTGCAGGAATTAATCAAAGCAGATGGCTTACACAAATTAGCTGCAATGGAAAAAGCAGTAAATGCAGTTTACACCAATGATGAAACCAAACGTAAATTTCAGATTTTAGCAAGAGAGGTTTTTAAGAAATATAAAGCCCTGCAACCTGACAAAGTATTAAATCAATATGCTCCAAGAAAAAATGCAATTGATGTAATCTACTCTGCAATTGAGGACAATGTAGAAAGTGCAGATGTTGCAGATATAATGAAAAAAATCCAAGCCGTTGTTGATGAATCTATAGAAAATATGGTTGCCGAACCAAGCCACAACGAGGAGAAAATCATTGACCTAAGCGGATTGAATTTTGAATTATTAGAGCAGTACTTTTTGAAAACAAAGAATAAAAATACCGTTGTTCAGTCGCTCAAAGACAAGATTGAAAAGCAACTGAAACAGATGGTTGAACGAAATCCTTTGACAGTTGATTATTATAAACGCTATCAGGAAATCATTGAAGAATACAATAGAGGAAAGGACGAAGTTGTAATAAAAGAGACTTTCAGAAAACTGATTGAACTTGTAAACTCATATTCTGAAGAAGAAGCCGACACCAAACGAGAAGGTTTGACAGACGAACAGAAAGCAATTTTCGATATTCTTAGACAAGGCAAAAAACTTGAAGAAAAGGAAAAGAACGAGATAAAGAAAATTTCTATTGAGTTGCTTGAAGAATTGAAAAAAGAAAAATTAAGAGTTGACCAATGGGCTGACAAATCAGTAACAGCAGCAGCAGTTTTTAACTATGTAAACAAAACACTGTTTGAAGTTTTGCCTTACCCAACTTATCAGACAGATGATATTGATTTAAGGACAAATTTGGTTTATGAACACTTGAAACATCAATATTTTGGAGGAGGAATGAGCATTTATGGACGATATTAGCCAGCGCACAGTCGTAAGCACATTTGCAAGCCCACACGAGCCAACGCTCAAACCAAAGGCTTGCAAAAGAGCTTCCGCCTCTCCAGCCCGAGTAACCGCCTTT
>Ga0255345_1001153_pt1 | contig 39858 bp, 18 predicted proteins | sample wastewater_treat_6_FD_192415 | JGI IMG/M metagenome (GOLD analysis project Ga0255345, IMG submission 192415) | Wastewater microbial communities from Lulu Island WWTP, Vancouver, Canada - plant20 | ecosystem: Engineered > WWTP > Wastewater > Unclassified | place: Canada: Vancouver, British...
GCAAGCCGTCGTCGAGCAGCTGATGAGCGCTGAGGCGGACGCCCGCTGCGGCGCCGGCTATGGCGAGCGCAGCGCCGAGCGGGTCAATGCCCGCAACGGCTACCGCGGGCGGCCCTGGGAGACGCGCCTGGGCGAGATCGACCTGCAAATCCCGAAGCTGCGCAAAGGTAGCTACTTCCCCGACTGGTTGCTCGAGCCGCGCCGGCGCTCGGAGAAGGCCCTGCTGGCCGCGATCGCCGAAGCCTACGTGCTCGGGGTCTCGACCCGGCGTGTCGAGCGACTGCTGGAGACCCTGGGTCTGTCCGGGATCTCGAAGTCCCGCGTCTCGGCGATCGTCGCCGAACTCGATCCGGCGGTCGAGGCCTTCCGCCAGCGGCCATTGACCCTGGCCTACCCGTACGTCTGGCTCGACGCGCTGGAGATGAAGTGTCGGGAGGAAGGTGCCGGCACGAATGTCACTGTCGTCGTCGCCACGGGCGTCTCCTGTGAGGGCCGGCGCGAGATCCTCGGCGTCGAGGTCTTCACGACCGAGGACGGAGCCGCCTGGCTGGCTTTTCTGCGCAGCCTGAAGGCCCGCGGCTTGTCGGGGGTGCGGCTGGTCATCTCCGACGCCCATCCGGGCCTCAAAGCCGCCATTGCCGCGGTCTTCACCGGCTCGCTCTGGCAGCGCTGTCGCACGCACCTGACGACCAACGTGCTGACCAAGGTCCCCAGGGCCGCGCAGCCCGGCGTCGCCGCGCTCTTGCGCATGATCTTCCTGCAGCCGGATGCCGGCGCGGTGCGCCAGCAGGCCGAGCACGTCCTCACGGCGCTCGAGCAGCGCTGGCCCGAGGCGGCGAAGGTCTTGGCCGGTGCCTTCGAGGACGTCCTGGCTTTCACAGCCTTCCCGCGCGAGCACTGGCGCCAGATCTGGTCGAACAACCCGCAGGAACGGCTCAACAAGGAGATCCGGCGCCGCACCGACGTCGTCGGCATCTTCCCCAACCGCGCGTCCATCGTGCGCCTCGTCGGTGCTCTCCTCGCCGAGCAGCACGACGAATGGGCCATCGGACGGCGCTACTTCTCCCTCGAGTCCGTCGCCCAACTCAACCCCGAGCTGAAACCGGCCCCCGACGGGTCGACTCAGCTCCTACCCGCGGCCTGAAACCCGCCATGTGTGCCTGTCCTCGCCCTCGTGCTCGTACACCACGTGACAGGACGTGGCCGGGGGGGGTACAGTTGAGACGGTCGGTACATGAGCCGATCCCGCACAAGGAGGAAGGGATGAGAGCAAGAACCCGGACATGGATCGTGATGTTGGCCTTGGTCACTGCGCTCGCGAGCATGCTGATGCCGGCTCCGGCATCAGCGGCTTGCTACAAGTGCAAGTTCACACCCTTCCTCGGGATGAGGTGCGAGCACACCGGCGGGGTCGGGAAGACGGGGTGCAACGACTCTCAGGTCTGTGGGCTTTATGGAACCCCATGCGGAGGCACCAGCGGCGGTGGCGCCCACGACCCACTGCACCCCGAACCCTGACGAGCGAGGATTCCGGCCATGATTCGCCCCACCCGTTGGCTCGCGTTCGTCGTTGCACTTCTTGCGGTCGCGGCATCAGCCGCTCAGATGGAGCACGGTCCCGGTCTTGCGCTGAGGCTGGAGCGGGGTGGGGCGGCGGGGGAGGTGACGATCTCGGTGCGGGCGCCGGGTGGGGAGGAGCTGGCTGCCCGGGTCGCGCCGGAGGCGGGTGGGGAGGTTGTGGTGGCGGTGCCGGGGGCGGGGCCGTGGCAGGTGGAGGCGCGGGCCGAGGGTTTCTGGTCGCCGGCGGTAGATGTGGCCGAGCGAGGCGCCGAGGTCGAGCTGCGGCTCTGGCCGGCGGGCACGCTGGAGACCCGGCTCGAGCCGCCGCGCGGCGAGCGCCTGCCCCGGGAGGTCACGATCGAGCTCACCCGGCCCGAGGAGGAGGACGGCGGCCCGGGGAGTGACGGGCTCGCCGCGGCAGTCCTCACCTGCCGGGTCGCCGAAGATGGCGATCTCCGCTGCCCGGCGCCGGCCGGGCGGTGGCATCTGGTGCTGCGGAGTGCGGGCTTCGTCCCGCTTGCCAGCACGAAGGCGGAGTCGGTGCCGGTGGGTGACGTTCTCCGGTTCGGACCGTTCACCCTCACCCGTGGCGTCACCGTCATCGGGCGGGTCGTGGTCGACGCGGCCGAGCTCGATCCCGCCGCCGCCCGGGTCGAGCTTCGCCCGGTCGTGGCGGATCTCACGAGCGGGCGTCTGGCGCCGGACCGGGGGCGCCGGCACCTCGGCCGCGAAGTCGCTGTGTCGCGAGACGGGGATTTCGAGATCCCGGCGGTGCCTCCGGGCGCCTACGAGCTGGTCGCCACCCACCCCGGCTGTGAGCCGGCGGCGAGGGTGGTCGAGATCGGGGTCGAGCGGCCGGTCGCGCGGATCGAGCCGATCGTGGTGCGGCCGCCGCTGCGGCTCGGGGTCGTGGTGAGCCCCCCCACGTCGGGAAGAAAGGCTTGGCGCGTCGAGCTCCTCGGGGTGAGGACGGGCGATCTCGAGGGGCTGGAGGAAGGGACCACCGACGAGGAAGGGCGCTGGCGATCCCGCCGGCTGCCCGCTGGTCCGTACACGGTACGGGTTCTCTCGCCGGAGGGCGCGGCCATGGCGTGGGAGGAGATCGAGCTCGCGCCGGGCCGCGACGAGGTCGAGATCGAGCTCGCCCTCGTGCGGGTGACGGGCGAGGTGCGGATCGGCGAGGAACCGCTCGCGGCAAAGCTCTGGTTCGGCGGGCGTTTCGGGGCGCAGCGGGTGCCGGCGGAGTCGGACCTCGACGGGCTCTTCGCGGTCGTGCTGCCGCGTCCGGGGTCGTGGCGCGTCGACGTCGAGGGCCTCTCGCGACCCGTGCACGTCTCGGTGGCGAAGCTGGAAATCTCGCCGCCGCGGCTGGGCCGCGCGAGCGAGGTGGAGATCGTCCTGCCGGAGACGATGATCGAAGGGAGCGTGCGCGACCGGAAAGGCGAACCTGTCGCAGGCGCGGAGGTCTTTCTGCTTCCGCTGGGTGACCCGTCCGGTGCGACCTCCCTGTCCACCGACGGCCTCGGCAGGTTCGAGATAGAAGGCCAGCCACCGGGAAGCTACGCCGTGGAGGCGAGCGACGCCACCCGCCGATCGGAGCGGGTCGAAATTCTCATCGCGGAGGGGCTCCGCTACCCCCCGCTCGAGCTGCGTCTCCTCGAGCACTCCCGGCTGCGCGGCCGGGTCGTCGGCCCGGAAGGGCCCGTCGCGGGCGCGGCCGTGATCGGCATTAGCCTCACCACCCGCGGCGAGATGGCCTCCAGTCACGGCGAGATTGGCAAGAGCGGGCCGGACGGGGCGTTCGAGTTGGAGCTTCCAGGCGATGCGGCGCGGGTGCGGCTCGTGGTCACGGCCCTCGGGTACGCGCTCGGAGCGGGGACGGTGGCGGCCGACGGCGGCGAGGAGGTCGTGGTGAGGCTCGGCCGCGACGGCGGGCGCCTCGAGATCCCGAGGTCGCGGCTCCCCGGCGAGGGGGACGGGCTGCCGGGGCTGGTGCTCTTCGGCACCGAGCTGCTCGATCCGTCGCTGCTCGTGATCTGGGCGCGCGCCAACCGGGCGAGCGCCGACGATCCGGCCTGGCTCGCCGTGCCGCAGATGCCGGCGGGCCCCTACGCCTACTGCGAGCTGCCGCCCGAGTCGTTCTATCTCGTCGTCGGCGGCGCCGCGCTCCCGGCGGCGGGGGCGTGCACCGAGGGCTATCTGCCGCCGGGCGGCGTGCTGCGCCTGGCGGCGCCCGGCGGCTGAGCGTCAGCTCGTCGCCTTCGCCTCCTCCTTCGCCATCCCGCGCTCGAGGGCTTCGATGAGCCAGGGGCGGAGGCGAACGGCGGGGAGGATCTCGTCCACGGAGCCGACGTCGCGGGCGCGCTCGACGCTGTGGACGTGGTCGTATTCGACCGCGAGCTCGGCGAGCTTCTCGGCGTGTACCTCCTCCCAGACCTCGGCGAAGCGGGCGCGGAGACGCCCCTGGTCGCCGCGGCCGGGGTCGGCGAGCTCGCGCTCGAGCTCGACGATCCGCGGATCGCGGCGGGTGCGCTTGTCCACCTCGCGGGCGAAGACCACCGCCGCCGCCGGCGCGCCGCCGATCACCGAGGCGTACGTCCCCTCGAGCGCCGCCACCTGCATGTTGTCGTGCAGCGCCTTGGAGAAGACCACGAACGCCCCGCCGTGGTAGCGCGAAACGACGCAGAAGACGATCGGGCCGCGGAAGTTGACGACCGCGCGGCCGATCTCGGCGCCGAACTCGAGCTGCCAGTTGCGCATCGACTCCGGCGAGCCGTCGAAGCCGGAGAGGTTGGCGAGCACCACGAGCGGCCGCGAGCCGCTGGCGGAGTTGATCGCGCGCGCGATCTTCTTCGACGAGAGCGGGAAGAGCGTGCCCGCCGTCCACTGTTCGGGGCCGTAGCTCGGCACCCAGCCGAGGCGGGGTACCGGGCGGGACTCGAAGCCGATCACCGAGACGGGATAGCCGCCGAGGTGGGCGTCCCAGACCACGCCGGTCTCCGCGTCGCGCATCTCCTGCCACCGCTCGAGCGGCGGGTGGTCCTGATCGACCACCGCGGCCATCAGCCGCCGGATCTCGAACGGGCGCTTGCGCCCCGGGTTGTGGGCGGCGTCGAGCACCTCGCCGATCGTCGCGAACTCCCCGCCATGCGGCGAGGCGCAGACGTCGCGGTCGCGCGGATCGGTGGTCGGCGCGGGACGGGGGAAGCGCTCCGTGGGCAGCCGGTAGCTGTGGTCGTAGTAGCGCAGCAGCAGGCGGCAGGCCTCCTCGAGGTCGGCGGCGAGGTACTGCGCCTGTCCGTTGGGGCCCATGATCCGGTCGTAGCCGCCGATGCCGACGTTGTCGTCGGCCGAGACGCCGCCCGAGTAGTCGAGCGCCTGCTTGCCGGTGAGCACCATCGCGCCGTCGGGGGTCATGATCAGGATGCCGCGGGTGTGCATGAGCATCGTCGCCTCGGCGTTCCAGTACGGCTGGGCGCCGACGTTGATGCCGCAGACTACGACGTGGATCTCGCCGCCCCCCTGGGTGAAGGTGACGATCCGCCGCAGCACCCGCGAGATCCAGTCCATGTTCTCGGTGCCGCTGTCCATCGCGATCTTCGCGCCGGCCGAGAGCGCGAACCACTCGAGCGGCACGCCGAGCTCCTCGGCGAGGTCGAGGGCGGCGATGATCCGGCGGCACTCCGGCTCGGCGAGCGCGCCCATGCCGCGACTGCCGTCGCCGAGGACGATCACGCGCCGGATCCCCTCCGGGTAGCGCGGCGTGAAGTTGCGCACCACGCCGGCGACGATGTTGGCGGTGTTCTCTCCCCGCGGCCGCGTGACCGGCACGAGCCTGCCGCTCGCGTCGAGGTCGTGCTCGACGAAGTCGCCGTGCGGCCACCCCTTCGGCGCCTCCTCCTCGCCCGGGGCGAGCATCCGCACGAGCTCGTAGGCGTAGGTGAGGCCGCGGCGGCGCAGCTCGACGACCTTCTGCTCGTAAGGCGCGAGCGGCGCCAGCGGCTCGGGGCGGGGCTTGCGGAAGCGCAGCCGCGGCCCGCGCCCGCCGGGGTTCGAGATCTCCATCAGCACGTCTTCGGGCACGGGCGCGCCGGGGTGGGCGATCCGGGTGCGGAGCGCGACCTTCTCGAGCCCCAGCCCCTCGATCTGCGGCATCATCCGCGCCGCGACGGCGTCGATCTCCTCGCGCGGGATGTAGACCGGCGGCCAGAGGAAGAGCATGAGCCGGTTCCATTGCGGCCGGCCGGCGACCGGCAGCGGGGCGAGGTAGCGGCGGATCGCGGCGAGCGCCTCGAGCGCGGTGTGCTCGAGGGCGGGCAGCTCGACGACGCGGCCGGTGATGTCGCGGATCGGGGTGAGGTCCTGCACCTCGGCGAGCGCGAAGAGCCGCTCGTCCTTCGGGTTCGTCCGCGCCCGGCCCCGGAGCAGATAGATGCCCGGCGGGGCGTCGAGCCGCTCGAGGGCGAAGTTCGAGAGCCGCCAGAGCTGCAGCCGCTGGCCGAGCATCGGGTGGAGGCCGCGCTCGACCTCCGACTCGACGAGCTGCCCCGCCTCGTTCCGGCGGAAGGTGAAATGACGGGTGTCATGGGCGCGGAAAAGCGAGATCCCGATCCGGCGGACCGCCGGCGGGAAGTCGATCGCGGCGATCTCGGCGGCGAGCGCGGCGGTCGCCTCGCCGTCGGTGGCCGGCTCGGCCTCCTGGACGAAGAAGTCGCCGATGATCTCGATCCGCTCTCCCGCGTGCGGCGCGCCGAGGCCGGCGAAGGTCGCGAGCGCGGCGCCGAGCGCCGCCGGCGAGGTGAAGGTGGCGAAGACGTGGACCCGGTTGCCGGCGTGGTCGTACTCGGCGTGGACCCACGGCTCCCCGGCTTCCTCGCAGCCGCCGAGCGTGGCGATCTTCCGGTCCCGGTAGTAGCGCCGCACGATCACCGCGAGCAGGTCGCACCGCAGCCGCGGCGGCGCCGAGCGGGCCTGCTCGACGAGCCATTCGTAGAGCGGCTGGGGGACGTCGGTGAGCGCGGCGATCTGCCGTTCGCGGCCGGCCTCGCTCGTCTCGCCGGCGAGCGCCGCGAGCGCGCGCTCGGCACCCGCCATCACCTGCCGCCGGGTGGCTTCGATGAACGGCCGGTCGAAGCGGTGGAAACGGACCTCGCGGGCGAGGTCGTAGACGTTCGGCTCACGCCCCCGCATCACCCGGATCAGGCGGTCGAGCAGGTCGCGCAGGCCCTCGCCGCCGCCCGCTCCCGCGGCCACCCGTTCGAGCAGCGCGAGCACCGGCGGCACGTGACGGCGCTGCCGCTGCTGGGCGCGGGCGATCCGGAAGAGCGCCTCCTCGAGCTCGGGTGTCGGATCGAGGCTGGCGACGCCGTAATGGGCCAGCGCCCGGCGCAGGCGGGCGAGGAACGGCTCGGGCAGCCCGGCGCCGCGGCGGCCGAGGTCGCGCAGATAGGTGAAGAGCGACTCCTCGACGCTGCGCGGCGAGGCCTCGTCGCTCTCCTCGTCGTCCTCGCGGCGGCGGAAGAGGGCGGCGAGGTCGGCGAAGATCGCGAGCCCGCGCTCGACCAGACCCTCGGTGCCCGGAGCGGCATCGGCGGCGGTGAGCAGCCGCGAGATCGCCTCCGGAGCGGCGTCGTAGCCGAGGAGGAAGCGGCAGAGCTCCTCGAGATCGCCGCCGGTGCGGGGATACGCCGCGTCGGCGAGCGGCTCCAGCGCGACGGCGGGGGTGGTCGCGAGCTCCTCGCCGGCGGGGCGAGCGAGCGGTTCGAGCACCAGCAGCGGCGCGCCGACCGCCACGGGCTGGTGGGGGTGGACGAGGAGCTCGCGCACCCGTCCGTCCGTCTCCGCGTTGACCGTCGTCTCGAGCTTCATCGCCTCGAGGACGACCAGCGGGGTGCCGGCTCGAACCTCCGTGCCGGGACGGACCGGGAGGCCGACGACCAGCGCCGTGGCCGGCGAGCGCACGAGCTGCCCTTCGCGGCGCACCACGCGGTGCGGCACGCCGTCGGCGAGGATGGTGCTGACGTCTCCCTCGGTCAGGGTGTGGATCTCGAAGCTGCGCATCCCGGCTTCGAGGCGGACGCCGCCGTCGGAGCGGTGGTGGAGTCGGGCGGTGATGCGCAGGTTGCCGCTCTCGAGGCGCCATTCGTCGTAGCCGAGCCGCTCGACGTGGAAGAGGTACGAGCGGCCGCGGTAGCGCAGCTCGACCCCGCGCGAGAGCTCCTCGGGAACCTCCGGCCGGCCGCGCGCCGCGGAGGCGAAGAACCGTTCCCGGGTCGCGGTGAGCTCGCCCGCGTGGGCGGCGATGGCGGCGTAGACGAGCGCCGCCTGGTCGCCGTGGCGGGAGAGCAGGTCGCCGTCGCTGGCGAGGGCCGCGACCGCGCTGCCGGGGAAGCGTTCGATCTCCCGGCCGCTGAGGAGGCGCGAGACGAACCCCTGGTCGGTGCCGCCGCCGGCGACGAGCACCACCGAACGGCGCACCGCGCCATGGAGACGGGCGATCGCCTCCGCCCGGTCCCGCCCCCAGGCCGAGAGGAGCGTGATCGCCCCGCCGCTGGTCGCGGGCAGCGTCTCCCCCTCGCGGGCGAGAGCCGCGGTGCGCAGGCCGGGACCGGAGGCGAGGCGGAGGACCGCCACCCGGCCGGGCGAGGGCGCGAAACCGTCCTCCGGGTCGAGCGCGGAGATGGCGGTGGCGAGCGCATGGCCGCGCACCGCGGTGAGGAGCGACGCGGTCGAGGCGCCGGCGGCGAGCTCGTGCGTGAGGCTTTCGAGATCGAGACCGGTGGCCGCTTCGAGCGCCGCGGCGGCCAGTGCCCCGCCGGTGCCCCGGCGCGGGGTGCCGGCCGTCACCTCCCCGGAGGCGAGGGTGAGCGGGACCTGCCAGAGGCCGACCGGCAGCTCGTGGTTGCGGGCCGCCTCCTCGGCGCGAAGGATCGCGACCCCGAGCAGGCCCGCCGGGATCCCCGGCGGGGGCGACTCGGCGAGCACGAGGCGGGAGTCGAGCCGTTCGGAGAGATCGACGAGACCGAGGATCCGGGGCCCGTCCTGATCGATGGCGACGGCCGCGCCGAGGCGGCGGGGGGTAGCGGGCTCGCTCACTGGGTGCTCCTCATCGCCGCGAACGGCGCCAGATCGTCCGGGGCCACGGGCTGTGGCCGTTCGACGGTTCGATAGCCCTCGACGCCCACGAGCACGCGGCCCGAGCCGTCCACCACCCAGGCGTCGACCGGCTCTTCCGGTCCGGACGGGCTCACCACCGCGTGCAGCCCGGGCTCTTCGGCGGCGGGGGAGAAGAGACGCAGGCGGTCGATCCGGTAGGGGAGACCGAAGCGGCCCTCGCGCGCCAGCTCCTCGATCCCCGCGGCCTGGAAGCAGAGCTCCAGGAGCCGCGGCGGCGTGACCGTCGCCAGCGTGGCGGGCTCGTGGTTGGGCGGCAGCGCGCCGGCGAAGCGGCCGACCAGTCCCTCGCCGGCCGTCCAGGCGGCGGCGAGGACCTGATAGGCCGGGCCGTGGAAGAAGACGCGGTAGATCGCCCCCCGCGAGATCACCGGACCCTCGGGTGCCGGGGGCGGCGCGCCCTGCTCCGGCGCGGGCGCCTCGTGGCGCCAGATCGCCCGGCCGCGGAAGTGACGGGTCCAGACCGGCTCCTCCTGCCCCGGCAGGAGCCGGCTGCCCGCAAGCTCGCAGTCGGCGGCGAGGCGGTCTCCCAGGCCGCGATAGCGCACCCGCACCGTGACCCGGCGGGGTTCGTCGCGGTAGAACTTGAACGGGGCGAGGAAGGCGACCTCCTCGATCGCTTCGAGATGCCAGCCGGGGAGCGGGAGACGCGACGCCTCGGCGAACGCCTCGATCCCCATCACGCCGGGCAGTACCGGGGTGCCGTCGATCCGATGGTCGGCGAGGAACGGCTGCCGCGCCGGGTCGAGCTCGGCCGAGACCGTCAGGCCGTCGTGGAGGCCGAAGCGCTCGATCCGGCCGGCCAGCGGTCCCGGGGCGTTTTCGAGCCAGCGCGCGGCTGCTTCGGGGGCGAGCAGATCGCCGTCGGCGAGCATCTGCCCGAGGCTTCCGGCGACCACCACCTCGGCGGCGTCGCCGCTCGTCAGCTCGCGCGCCACCCAGGCGATGCCGAGCGGCGCCGGCAGGAGGTCGATCCCGGCCTCGGTGAGGAGCTTCGGGATCGAGCCGCGGCTCGCCATCCCGATCCCCTCCCAGCCGGTCCAGTCGAGCGCCACGCCCCGGGCGCCCGGATGGCGGCGCGGCAGCTCGGCCATCAGCTTCGCGAGCAGGTCGTTCGCGGCGCTGTAATCGGTCTGGCCGCCGTTGCCGAACCGCCCGGCGATCGAGCTGAAGACGATCGCGGTGCCGAGCGTGGCGGGGCCGATCCCCGCCTCGAGGTTGCGCCAGCCGTCGGCCTTCACGTCGAAGACGAGGTCGTACTCCGCGGCGGGCTTGTCGGGCAGCAGGCGGCTGATCTCCACGCCGGCGGCGTGGAGGAGGAGATCCACCCGGCCGTGCTCCCGGGCGGTGGCGAGCGCCGCCGCCACCGCCTCCCCGTCGCGCAGGTCGACCTGGTGATAGGTGGTGCTGCCACCGGCGGCCGCGATCGCCCGCATGAGGTCGGCGGCGGCCCGCTGGCGTTCGATCCGGGCGAGCTCCCGCTCGACGAGCGCGGGGGTGGCGCGCTCGCCGCTCGCCTGCAGGCGGGCGAAGAGATCGCGCTTCAGCCCGTCGCGGTCGGCCGTGAGCCGCTCGAGATCGGGGTCGTCGGCGCCCGGCGGGGGGGCGAGGTCGAGGAGGAGGAAGCGGCCGGGCGGCCGTCCGGCCGCCTGCACGAGGTGCGAGACGATCGCCGAGACGATCGAGCCGGCGGCGCCGGTGATCACCGAGAGCGCCTCGGGGCCGAGCGGGAGCGGCTGCGCCTCGCTCTCCGGCCAGGGGCGCGGCGCGAGCGCGACGCCCCAGCGCAGGCCGCCCAAGTAGCCGCTCTCCGGGGTCACCGGGTCGGCGAGCGTCTCGGCGATCAGCTGGGCCGCGATCTCGTCGGCGGGGGCGTCGGGGGCGAAGTCGACCGCCCGCACGTGGGCCTCAGGACGCTCCTGCCGGAACGCCTTGACGAGGCCGGTGATACCGCCGCCGAGAGCGCCCGCGGGGGCGGTCTCGCCGTAGCCGTGCTGGCCGCCGAGACGGGTGGCGGCGAGCACGAAGGCGCCGGGGGCGCCGAGCGGTTCGTAGAGCGCCCGGAGCGCGGCGGCAAAGAGCTTCACGCGACCGCGGAGCGCCTCCCGCCAGGCGGCGAGATCGGTGCGCTCCACGGCGCTCTCCGGGTCGAGGCCGGGGAGCCAGTAGAGGCCGCGCACCGGGCCGGATGCGGCCCAGCCCGCGAGGCGTCCGGCGAGCTCCTCGGCCGTGGGCCGGTCGGGCACCGGCAGGACCTCGACGCCGCTCGCGGCGAGCCGCTCGGCGAGCGCCTGGGCGACTCCGTCGGTGTCGCCGACCACCACCACCCGGTCGCCCGCCTCGAGCCGCGCCCCGGAGGGGCGGCAGTCGGCGGTGGGCGGCAGGAGGACGGCCTCCGGCACCCGCCGCGGGAAGCGCTCCCAGAGCTCGTCGTCGAAAGCGAGCGCCGCCGGTGCCGGCGCGGGCTGCGGCGAAGGCGGCTGGACGGCCGGCGCGGGAGTCACCGTTTCGCTCCCGGAAGAGACCGCCGGGGCGAGGTCGGGACGGCGCTCGTGGACGAAGCGGATCGTGTGGGCGAGGGTCGGGAAGTCGCGGAGCTTGAGGTCCGGATCGCGTTCGATCCCGTACCGCTCGCGGATAGCGGCGAAGAGCTCGGCCTGCTTGACCGTGTCGATGCCGAGGTCGGCCTCCATGTCGAGATCGAGGTCGAGCATCTCGGGCGGGTAGCCGGTCTTCTCCGAGACGAGCGCCAGGACGGCGGTGGCGATCTCGTCGTCGCCACCCTCCGGAGCCGGTGCCGCGGCCGGGAGCGGCTCGGCGGGAGCGGCAACGGCCACGGCCGCGGCGAGGTCGGGACGGCGCTCATGCACGAAGCGGATCGTGTGGGCGAGCGTCGGGAAGTCGCGGAGCTGGAGGTTCGGGTCGCGCTCGATCCCGTACCGCTCGCGGATGGCGGCGAAGAGCTCGGCCTGCTTGACGGTGTCGATGCCGAGGTCGGCCTCCATGTCGAGGTCGAGGGCGAGCATCTCGGGTGGGTAGCCGGTCTTCTCCGACACGAGCGCCAGGACGGCGGTGGCGATCTCGTCGTCGCCGCTCTTCGGAGCCGAGGCCGCGACCGTTGGCGGCTCGGCAGGAGAGGGAGCGGCAGCGGCGGCGGCCGCGGCGAGGTCGGGGCGGCGCTCGCGCACGAAGCGGATCGTGTGGGCGAGGGTCGGGAAGTCGCGCAGCTTGAGGTCCGGATCGCGCTCGATCCCGTACCGCTCGCGGATGGCGGCGAAGAGCTCGGCCTGCTTGACGGTGTCGATGCCGAGGTCGGCCTCCATGTCGAGGTCGAGAGCGAGCATCTCGGGCGGGTAGCCGGTCTTCTCCGCGACCAGCGCGAGGACGGCGTCGGCCACGGCGTCACGGGCCGCCGCGGGAGCGGCCGCCGCGGCGGCGGGTGCCGTCACGGGCGCGGGCGGCGCCGTGGGGACGCTCTCGGGCTGCTTTTCGCGCGGGCTGCGGCTCCCGAGCCGGGCGGCGGTCGGGTCGGTCACGCGCAGCGTGCGGTGCACGACCTCGAGCTCCGGCCGCGGCTGGCCGGAGGTCCGGGCGAGCCAGTCGTGGAAGCGGGGCCGGTCGAGGAGACGGTAGGTGAAGCCGAGCTGGTCGGGCGCCTGGTGGTGGCCGCCCGGGGTGGGCACCCAGCGCATCAGGGTCATGCTGATCTGCGAACCGAAACCGGCGCCGAGGCGGAGCGCGTAGCGGATCGGGTACGGCCCGCCCCGGGAGAAGTTGAGCACCCCGAGATCGGGATCGACCTCCTTGAGGTTCGGTACCGGGGGGACGATCCCGGTCTCGAGCGTCTTGACCGCGAGGACGTCCTCGATGCCGACCCCCATCGGGTGGCCGGTGTACCCCTTCGTGTTGGCGACGACGATGGAATCGGCCGAAGGGCCGAAAACCTTGCGCAGCGCCTCGACCTCGGCCTGGGCGCTGCCGCCGCGGGCCGGGGTGTACGTCTCGTGGGAGACGAAGACGAGCTCGCGCGCCATCGCGTGGCGGTCGAGCCCCCAGCGCCGCTCCACGTCGGCGACGAGCTGTTCCATCACGCCGACGATGTGGCTGACGTCGAGGCGGCTGCCGTGGAAGGCGCTGTTGGCGGTCACCGTGCCGAGCAGCTCGCAGATCGGTGCCACGCCGCGCTCGCGCGCCGCCTCGGCGGTTTCGAGCACCACCGCGGCGGCGCCCATCCCGATGACGAGGCCGTGGCGGCGCCGGTCGAACGGCAGCACCGCGTCCTCGACGCGGGCGTCGGTGGCGGCGGTGCCGCTGGCGAGGAAGCCCGAGGCAAACCAGGGGAAGAGCGCGTCGCTCGTGATGTCGTCGGCGGCGATCACCACCACCCGCCGGCAGCGCCCGGTGCGGATCCAGTCGTGGGCGATGGCGAACGCCTGGGTCGTGGTCGCGCAGGCGGAGTTGACCTGGGTGTTCGGGCCGCGGGCACCGATCGCCTCGGCGAACTGCGAGTGGCCCATCGCGAGCACCTGGAAGAGGTAGCGGCGGTCGAAGGCGAAGGCGTTCGCCTCGATCTCGGCGCGGAGGGCGGCGATCCGTTCGGTGAGCCGCGCGTCGGGCGCGCCCCCGGCGGCGAGCGCTTCGAGCTCGGCGAGCCGGGCGCGGCGCTCCTGGTCGGCGCGGTAGCGCTCCAGCAGACCGATGAGCCGGTCGTAGCCCGGGAAGGCGGAGCCGAAGACGACCCCGGTCTCGTCGCGCAGCTCGTCGGCGAGCCCCCAGCGGTCGGGGAGCCTGCCGCCGGTGGTCGTGGTCTTGTAGCGCAGCACGAGCGGCAGGCCGGCATCGCGCAGCGCGTCGAGACCGGCGCCCATCGCGAGCATCGTGGTGCGGTCGAGCGCCTCGACCCGCTCGGCCGGGATCCCGAAGTCGCGGGTGAGGTCGAAGTCGCCGGCGCGGGCCGCGAGCTTGATCACCTCCTCCGGGCTCTCGATCGTCTCGAAGCGCGGCCCGCCGGCCTCGCTCTTGACGAGCCGGGTGATGCGGCGGTCGACCATCGCCTGCCGCAGCTCCATCGGCACCGGGCGGATGAAGAGATCGCCGCGCAGCATCTTCGCGAGGTTCTCGTCGTCGAAGACCCGCTCGGCACCGGGGAGGCCGAAGGCGGCGCCGGTGACCACCACCGTCGGTTCGGCCGGCGCGGCGGCGGGATGCACCGCCGTCCCCGCGCCGCCCGCGAGCTCGAGGCCGCGGGCGAGCGCCTCGGTGACGAGGCGGCCGATCTCGGCGAAGCGGTCGCTCTGCGCGACGCCGAACGCCGCGGGAGCGAGGGGGGCGAACGGTGGCGCGCTCGCCGCCACGGGTGCCGGTGGCGTCGCGGGCGGGGGCGCCGGTGCCGGTGCGGGCGGGGGCTCCGGCGTGGCGACCGGCGGCGGCACGGTGGCGATCTCCACCGGCCGCGCCGCCGGGCGCGGCGTGCCGCGTCCGGCGGCCCAGAGGCCGCAGAGCGCCTGGTTCAGCGAGGCGACGTCGCCGAGCTTCGGGTGGTTCGTCGCCAGCGAAAGGACCCCCTCGCGGTCGCCGAGCACGTCCTCCACGAACCCCTGGAGCGCCCGCTTCGGTCCGACCTCGACGAAGAGGCGGGCGCCGGCGGCGTAGAGCCGCTCGAGCCCGGCGACGAAGCGGACCGGCTCGGCGATCTGGCGCGCGAGCAGCTCGATCATCTCCGGGATCACCTCGTCGCCGCCCGTCGGATAGAAGTCGCCGGTGGCGTTCGAGATCAGCGGCAGGCGGGGTGGCCGGAGGTCGAGCCGCTGGAGCATGAGCGCGAGCGATTCGCTCGCCGGCGCGACGATCCGGGTGTGGAAGGCGTGGCTGACGGGGAGATAGCGCACCTCGCGCCCCCGCTCGGAGAAGACCGCGACCGCCCGCTCGACCGCCTCGCTCGCGCCGCCGATCACCGCCTGGGCGGTGGAGTTGATGTTCGCCACCACGACGTAGCCGTCGAGGCCGGCGAGCACCTCCTCGATCTCGGCGAGCGGCGCGAAGACGGCGGCCATCCGGCCGGGGTCGCCGACCGAGAGGCGGGTCATCTCCCGGCCGCGGGCCGAGACCGCCTCGAGCGCCTCGGCGAACGAGAGGCAGCCGGCGGCCACGAGCGCGCCGTACTCGCCGAGGCTGTGACCCATCACGTAGTCGGGGGTGAGGCCCCAGGTGGCGAGGAGCCGGGTGAGCGCCACGCCCACCGAGAGCACCGCCGGCTGGGTCACCTCGGTCTGCCGGAGGGCCTCCTCGGCTGCGGCGATCCGCGCCGGGTCGTCGGCGGGGACGAAGACGATCTCGGAGAGCGGTCGCCCGAGCAGCGGCGTGATGACCCGGTCGGCCTCGGCGAAGACGTCGGCCACGAGCGGCAGCTTCTCGCGCAGCTCGGCGAGCATGTTCGGGTACTGGGAGCCCTGCCCGGTGTAGAGGAAGGCGACCTTGGCCGGAGCGCCGCTGCCGCGGAAGATCCCCTGCGAGCGCAGCACCCGCCAGGTGTGGGGCCGGGCGCTCTCGAACGCCTTGAGCGCCTTCTCGCAGCGGGCGGCGAGCTCGGCCGGGGAACCGAAATCGATGGCGAGCCGCTCGCTGGCGGCGAGGTCGGCAGCGGCGGGGGCGCCGGGCTCCGGAGCCTCGCCGGCGGCGGCCCGCGCCTGCAACGCGCGCAGGCGCTCCGTGAGCTCCGCGACGTCGGCGCCGCCGACGAGCACGCCGCCCCGCAGCGGCACCGCCGGGGTGGCGACGGCGGGCGCCCCGGAGACCGGCGGCTCGCCCACCACGACGCTCTCCCGCGCGGAGCGGGTCAGCCGCCCCGGAAGGTGCTCCTCGAGCACGACGTGGAAGTTCGTGCCGCCGAAGCCGAACGCCGAGACCCCGGCGCGGCGGGCCGCATCCGGCGCCGTCTCCCAGGGGCGGAGCTCTCTGTTGACGAAGAGCGGCGTCGCCGCGAGGTCGAGCGCCGGGTTCGGCCGCTCGCAGTTGAGGCTCGGCGGGAGCAGCCGGTGGTGGAGGGCGAGCGTCGCCTTCAGCAGCCCGGCCGCGCCCGCGCCCGCCTTCAGATGGCCGATGTTCGACTTCACCGAGCCGATCGGCAGCGACTGGCGGGGGAGCGAGTAGGGCGCGAGCACCTGGGCGAGCGATTCGATCTCGGCGAGATCGCCGACCCGCGTCGAGGTGCCGTGCCCTTCGATCAGCCCGGCGGTGGCGAGCGATTCGCCGGCGTTGATCCAGGCGCGCTCGACCGCGAGCCGCTGCCCGACCGGGTTCGGGGCGGTGATCCCCTTGCCGCGGCCGTCCGACGAGCCGGCGATGCCGCGGATCACGGCGTAGATCCGGTCGCCGTCCCGCTCGGCGTCGGCGAGACGCTTGAGCAGGAAGAGCGCCGCCCCTTCGCCCATCACGAAGCCGTCGGCGCCGTCGGCGTAGGGGCGGGAGCCGGTGGCCGAGAGCGCCCCGATCTTGCAGAACTTCACGTACGTCGAGGCGCTCATGTTCGAGTCGACGCCGCCGGTGAGCACCGCGTCGTACTCCCCGTCGATCAGGCCGTCGATCGCCGCGTCGATCGCCGCCAGCGCCGAGGCGCAGGCGGCGTCGCAGACGTAGTTCGGCCCCTTGAAGTCGAAGAGGTTCGCCACCCGGCCGGCGATGATGTTCGACAGCTCGCCGGGCATCGTGTCCTCGGTGATCTCGGGGAAGCGCCGGCGGAACTCGCGGCCGAAGCCGGCGAGGAGCACGGCCCGCTGCTCGGGAGGCAGGCCGTCCTCGGCGGCGCTCGCCGCGAAGGCACGCTCGACCTCCGGGAAGAGGATCCGCATGGCGGTGAAGTAGTGGCGGTCGCCGGCCATCGCGTTGCCGAGGACCACCGCGGTCCGCACCGGATCGAGCGGGCGCTCGGGGTAGCCGTAGTCGCGGAGCGCCTCGCGCGCCGCCGCGACCGCGTAGCGCTGGGTGTTGTCCATCTCGGCCGCGACCCGCGGCGGGAGCGGCAGCTTCCAGCCGAGGGGATCCCAGCGGAACTCCCGCACCCAGCCGCCGATCTTCGAGTAGGTCTTGTCCGGAACCCGCGGGTCGGGGTCGTAGTAGAGGTCGGGATCCCAGCGCTCCCGCGGCGTCTCGGTGATGCTGTAGCGGCCGTCGAGGACGTTCTGCCAGAAGGTGGGGACGTCGGGCGCGTCGGGGAGGATCGCTCCCAGGCCCACGATGGCGACGGCGCGACGGGTGGTGACGTCGGACATGACTCGGTTCTCCCGAAACGGCGGCGGGTCAGGCGCCCGCGCGGCCGTAGAGATGGTCAGCGAGGTGATCGAGGTCGGTGAGGAGGCCCGCCTGGGCGGCGAGCGCGGCGTCGAGCCGGAGCGCGGCGGCGAGCGCCGGCGCGCTCTCCTCGCTCGCGGCGAGGAGCCAGCGGCACCCTTCGGTGGCGATCCGCAGCGCCGCGTCGCGGGCCGCGATCCGGGCGGCGAGGGCGAGCGCGGCGGGCGAGAGCCGGAGATCGGCCTTGGCGTCGAGCCCGCCCGTGGTAGCGCGGGCGGCGCGGCGCACGAGCGCGGCCGCGCCCTCGACGGTCGCCGTCAGCTCGCCGAGCCGGAAGAGGAGGTGCTGGTGGCGGGTGAGGCGCGCGACGCGGCAGCGCTCGTAGAAGACGCCGAGCGCCGCGAGCGCGAGCGCGGCCCACTTGGCGCCCACGCCGGGCTGGCTCCGGGCGAGCGCCGCGGCGGCGGCGGCCTCGTTGGCGTACTGCTCGCCCCGGGTCTTGAGGTGGAGCTGCCAGCGGTCGCGGGCGATCGTCATCTCCATGATCTCGGAGGTTCCCTCGTAGATCGTGGTGATGCGCACGTCGCGCCGGATCTTCTCGACCATGTACTCGCGGGTGTAGCCGTAGCCGCCGAGCGCCTGGATCGCGGCGTCGGCGGCGGCGACGCCGGCCTCGCTCGCGAGGTACTTGGCGATCGCCCCCTCGGTGTTCAGGTTGCCGTCGCCGCGGTCGATCCGCTCGGCGGTCTCCTCGATGTAGGCGCGAGCGGTTTCGAGACGGACGGCGTGCGGGACGATCAGCTTGTGGGTGTAGCCCTGCTTCTCGGAGAGCGGGCCGCCCGCCTGGATCCGGGTGGTGGAGTAGGGCAGCGCGCGATCGAGCGCCGCCCAGCCGGCGCCGAGGCCGAAGGCGGCGACCATGAGGCGGGTGTAGCCGAAGACCATCTGCGCCTGCACGAGTCCCTGCCCCTCGACGCCGCCGACGAGCTGGTCGGCGGGGACGACGACGCCGTCGAGGATCACCTCGGCGGTGTTGCTCGCGCGGATCCCGTGCTTGTCCTCCGGCCTGCCGTGGGAGAGCCCGGGCGTGCCGGCCTCGACGACGAACCAGCTCGGGCCGCCGGGGGCCGCGGCGAGCACGCTGTAGAGATCGGCGTAGCCTCCGTTGCTGATCCACTGCTTGTTGCCGTCGAGCCGGTAGGCGACGACGCGGTCGTTCTCGACGATCGGCGTCGCGGTGGTCCGCAGCGCGCCGAGATCGCTGCCGGCCTCGGGCTCGGTTGCGGCGTAGGCCATGAGCAGGCCGCGCTCGGCGATCGCCCCGAGCCAGCGCACCTTCTGCTCCTCGGTGCCGCCGAAGTGGATCGGGTCGCTGCCGAGGAAGGTGGCGAGCACGCCGGTGGCGACGCCGACGTCGATCGCGGCGAGCGTCTCGCAGACCCGGTAGACGTCGAAGGCGCCGCCGCCCATCCCGCCGTATGCCTCGGGGATGAAGAGGAGCTGGACGCCGAGCTCGCCGCCGCACATCGCACGGACCTTCGCCACCGGGAACTCGTCTTTCGCGTCGAGCTCGAGCAGCAGCTCGGCGGGGAACTGCTCGCGGGCGAAGTCGCGGATCGCCGTGATCGTCAGGTCGAGCGTCTCACGGTCGAGAGCGCTGGGCATGTGGCCTCCGGTCGGGAGATGACGGGAGCGGGGCGCGGGGCACAGCTGCCGCGTCGGGCCCCTGCGGCTCCACGCGTGAATTCCGGGGAAAGCTACCCGACGGCCCGAGGTGGGGCTACCTCCCTGTGGGTGGTGCGCTCGCGCGAGAATGCGCTACCCGCGAGGGTGGGGCCTTGCCGCGGCGCGGCGTTGCGTTTCGTCGCGCCGCTCCGCGATGCGAGTATGATCGCCCCCGCAAAACCAGCACGAGCGATTCGCGCCGCTGCGAAGCGTCGTGAAGGAGGCGGAGATGAAGACCGTACGCGATCTGCTCTCGGTGAAGGGTTCGGATGTCCAGACCGTCGCCCCGGAGGCCACGGTGTTCGAGGCGCTCGAGTTGATGGCCGAAAAGAACGTCGGCGCGCTCGTGGTGGTCAGCGGCGACCGGGTCGTCGGCATCCTGAGCGAGCGGGACTACGCCCGGAAGGTCGTCCTCCACGGGCGCGTCTCGCGCGAGACGCCCGTCGAGGAGATCATGACCCGCGAGGTGCACTTCGTGACCCCCGACGAGCCGATCGAGTGGTGCATGGCGGACATGACGTCGAGCCGGATCCGCCATCTGCCGGTGCTCGACGGGGAGCGGCTCGGCGGGATCATCTCGATCGGCGACGTGGTCAGGGCGCTGCTCGACGAGCAGCGGTACAAGATCGAGCAGCTCGAGCAGTTCATCCAGCGCTGAACGCCGCCGTCGCGCCGCCACGACCGGCTGCGGGACGCGCCGGGAGAGCGGCCGGAGCGGGGCGGCTATGATCGCCTCCCGGCAGGTGGAGGCGAGATGACCGGCAGCCTGTTCGACGATCCCGGCCCGTACAGCGACCCATCGGGAGCCGCCACGCCGGCAGCCCCGGCGGCCGGAGCGCCACTCGCCGAGCGGATGCGGCCGCAGAGCCTCGACGAGCTGGTGGGGCAGGAGCCGGTCGCGGGCGAGCAGGGCTTCCTGCGACGGGCGATCGCCGAGGACCGGGTGCCGTCGCTCATCTTCTGGGGGCCTCCCGGAACGGGGAAGACGACGCTGGCCCTCCTGGTGGCGCGGGAGACGCGCTGCCGGTTCCTGCCGTTTTCGGCCGTCACCGCCGGGATCCGGGAGATCAAGGAGGTGATGGCCGGCGCGGCCCGGCTCTGGCGGGATACGGGGCGGCGCACCCTCCTCTTCGTCGACGAGATCCATCGCTTCAACCGCGCCCAGCAGGACGCCTTCCTGCCGTTCGTCGAGCGCGGCGAGATCGTGCTCGTCGGCGCGACGACCGAGAACCCGAGCTTCGAGCTCAACGCGGCGCTCCTCTCCCGCTGCCGGGTGGTCGTGCTCGCGCCGCTCTCGACCGCGGCGATCCGCATCGTCATCGCCCGCGCCCTCGCCGACCGGGAGCGGGGCCTCGGCGCCTCCGGAGTGACCCTCGACGCCGAGGCGGTGGCGGCGGTCGCCACCCTCGCCTCCGGCGACGCCCGGCGGGCGCTCAACCTGGTCGAGGCGGTGGTCGCCGAGGCGCGCTCGGCCGGGGAGACGGCGGTCTCGGCCGCCGGCGTGCAGGCGCTCGCCCAGCGGAAGGTGCTCCTCTACGACAAGGCGGGGGAGGAGCATTTCAACCTCATCTCGGCGCTCCACAAGTCGCTGCGGGAGAGCGATCCGGACGCCGGCCTCTACTGGCTGGCCCGGATGCTCGAGGCGGGGGAGGAGCCGCTCTACGTCGCCCGCCGACTGGTTCGCTTCGCGGTGGAGGATGTCGGTCTCGCCGATCCCCGGGCGCTCACCCTCGGCATCGCCGCCTGGGAGGCGTACCACCGCCTCGGCTCGCCCGAGGGTGAGCTGGCGCTCGCCGAGCTCGTCGTCTACCTCGCGCTCGCGCCGAAGAGCGTCTCCGTCTACCGCGCCTGGAGCGCCGTGCGCCGGGCGGTGGGCGAGCACCCCGCCGAGCCGGTGCCGATGGCGATCCGCAACGCCCCGACCCGGTTGATGAAGGAGATCGGCTACGGAGAGGGGTACGAGTACGCCCCCGACAGCGCCGAGGGGGTGGCCGGTCTCGACTGTCTCCCGCCGGCGCTCGCCGGCAGCCGCTTCTACCGGCCGAGCGGCAAGGGGGAGGAGGAGCGGCTCGGCCGCCGGCTCGAGGAGTTCGCCCGGCGGCGCGCCCGGGCCCGGGCGGCGGCGGGCCGGGATGGAGATGAAAGATGAAGAGAGCGATCCGGCGGCGCCCTGAACCGGGGCGCCCTGGCGGGCCGGATGGCCTCAGATACTCGCCGCCGTGAGGCGGCCGTGGCGGTCGAGGCGGTCGAGATGGGCGCGGACCTGCCGGGCCGCGAGGAGCTCCAGCGCCGCCGAGAGCCCCGGATAGACCACCGGGACGATCACCGCGGGCTCCCGCAACCCCTGTTTCCAGGCGGCCAGCACCGCCTCCTCGCGGGCGAGGCGATGGGCGCGGAGCGCCGCGAGCGCCGCCGTCCCGTCGGCGAGCGGTGCGCCGTGGGCGGGCAGGAGCACCGGCGGCGCCAGCCGCGCGAGCCGGTCGAGCGAGGCGAGGAAGGCCTCCATCTCGCCGTCTGGCGGATCGATCACCACCGTCCCCAGGCCGGAGACGAGATCGCCGCAGACGATCGCCCCGGAGGGGAGGAGGCGGAAGGCGAGGTGCCCCGCCGCGTGCCCGGGAGTGAGCAGCACCTCGAGCTCGAGCGGCGGCTCGCCGGCGAGGCGGCGGCGCTCGCCGTCGGCGAGCTCGCCGTCCACCTCGATCCCCCGGGCCGCCAGCCGCGCGGCGGTGCGCGGGTGGGCGCGGAGCGGCACTCCGAGCGCGGCGCGCACCGCGTCGGCCCCGGCCACGTGGTCGGGGTGGTGGTGGGTGAGCCAGATCTCCGTCACCCGCCGGCCGAGCCGCTCGCGGGCGGCCGCGAGGAGCCCGAGCAGGCGGCCGATCTCCTCCTCGTCGCCGCTGCCGGGGTCGACCAGCACCGCCTCCCCGAAGCCGAGCAGGTAGGCGTGGGTGTGAGTGGCCGGCGGCAGCGTCGCGGTGCGCAGCGGGATCGTGATCGCCCCCGGGAGGAGCTCGATCCGCCGCAGCGGCCCGAGCTCCCAGGCGCTGAGATCGAGCAGTTGCGACGCGGTGGCTTCCGGACCGTGCGCCGCGAGCACCCGCAGCAGGTGGAGGACCGGCGGGGCGACGAGGCTCTCGGCGCGCTCCCAGCGGGCGATCGCCGTGGCGGGACGGATCCACTCGCCCGCCTCGCTCTCCGGCGGCAGGGGTGCCGGCTCGCCATCCTCCGGCCGCCAGGCGCAGAGGAAGAACCGGTTGTCGAACCGGCGGGCGCCGAGCGGCGGGGTCAGCCAGCGGCCGGCGAAGCGCAGCCGCGAAGCGTCGAACGCGAGTCCCGCGCCGGCGAGGAGGGCCGCGATGCTCCCGTCTCGCGCCGTGAGCGCCGCAGCCGGCACCGGCCGGCCCCCCTCGTCCGCGGCGAGGAGCAGGCCGGTCTCCTCCCAGAGCTCGCGCAACGCGCAGGCGGCGAGGCCGGCCGGCAGGTCGGGCGCGAGCGTCTCCGGATCGGCCCCGGTTTCGTTCGGGGTGCGCTGCCCGGACGCCACCCCGGCGGGCTCGCCGTGGATCGGGAGCGCGGCGTCGGCGGCATCGAGGCCGCCGCCGGGAAAGGCGTACCAGCCGCCGAGGAACGGCAGCGACCGGCTCCGCCGGAGCCAGTAGACCTCGATCTCGCCCGCCGGGGTCCGCCGCCAGGGGACCACCGCGGCCGATGCGCGGGGCGGCGGGGCCGCCGGCAGCACGCCTTCGCCCGCGGCGGCGAGGAGCGCTTCGTAGAGAGAGGGCTCGTCCACGCCGTCAGTGACCGCCGGCGTACCGCTTTTCCCCGGCCTCGACGCGGAACGGGAGGCGGTTCTCGCGGGGTGGCACCGGGCAGGTGGCGTACGGCGTGAAGGCGCAGGGCGGGTTGTAGGCGCGGTTGAAATCGAGCCAGAGGGTGCCGTCCGGTCCGGGCGCGGGGGCGGCGAGGAAACGGCCGCCGCCGTACGTCTCCTCGCCGTTCGTCTCGTCGCCGAAGACCACGAAGAGCTCCTCGTCGTCCCCCTCGCGGAGCGCCACGAGCCGGTACTCCGTCTCGCCCACCCGGAAGCGGAGGTTCCCCGGGGTCGGCGTCGCGTCCACCGTGCCGGTCACGTTCGGCACCGGGAAGGTGGTTCCCGGCGGCGCCGGTTCGAGGCGCGCGCGCACCCGCCAGGCCGGGTGGACGGGGAAGTAGTCGAGGCCCCGGAACTCCCGCAGCGTGGCCGCCTCCCGGTCGCGAACCCGCAGCGCGAGCCGCTCGCCGCGGCGGATCACGAAGAAGCCGAGGCTGCCGCTCGTCAGCACGGTGGGCGCTCCGTCCGCGTCGCTCGCGAGCGCGATCCGGTCGACTCTTCGTTCTTCGCTGCGCACCTCGACGCCGGGAGCCGCGGTGAACTCGACCTTCCCGTCGGCGACCTCGAAGGTGCCGACGAGCGGTGGCGTCCCGGCGAGCACCAGCTCGTTGGCCGGGCTCCCGCCGAAACGGCTCGTCCCTTCGTGGAGCCAGTAGAGCCCGGTCAGGGTGAGCCAGCCGTCGGGGGAGCGAAGGCGCATGAACCGCTGGCTCCGCCAGTCGCCGATCTCACGGAGCCACTCCGGGTCGGGTCCCTGGGCGGTCGCAGCCGGGGAGGCGAGGACGAAGGCGCAGAGGAACAGGGAGAACGCGAGGGAAAGGAGGCGGAGCGACAGGGACATCGGGGCTCTCCTCTATCCGGCCGGCAGGGCGGCTCCGAGCTTGCGCCCGATCCGGTTGCGGATCCAGGCGGGGTCCCACCACTCGACCGGGTCGACCGGCAGACCGGCGAGGAGGAACGAGAAGTGGAGGTGATCGCCGCCGGCGAGGCCGGTCTCGCCCGTCGTGCCGAGAATCGCGCCCCGCTCGATCGTCTCCCCCTCGTCGACCGCGATCGCCGAGAGATGCGAGTAAAGGCTCATCAGGCCGTAGCCGTGATCGACGACCACGGTGTTGCCGTAGATGCCGAGATAACGGGCGAGGAGGACCACGCCGCGGTTGGCCGCCGGCACCGGCGCGCGGCGCACCGAGGCGAGGTCGTAGCCGAGATGGACCTGCTCGTCGACCTCGCGGCCGGCGTAGAGATACCGGCGGCGCTCGGCGAACGGCGACATCACCTTCCCTCCGGGCAGCGCGAGGAACGGTTCGCGCCAGAGGAACTCCTCGCGGCTGCGTGCGGCGAGCGCCGTGAGCTCGGTGGCGTTCGCGGCCCGCAGCTCCCGGTTGATCGCCAGGTAGTTGGCGAGCGGTTCGCCGCGGTCGGTCAGGGCCGGTGTCGCCGCGAGGATCTCGGGCACCACCTTGGCGAGGAACCGGTCGTCGAGGCGGATCTCGCCGGTGGGCACGCGGCGGGGGGTGAAGCGATCCACGAAGGCGACGCGCGCCTCGTTGCCCACCTCGTCGCTCGCGACGAGGCGGATCGCCTCGGGGTTGTCGAGATCGTACGGCGCGGCGAAGAGGGCGAACCGCTCGCCGGGCTCGCCGCCGGGGAGGGGGTAGCCGGGGAAGAACCACGCCCCGGCCACGACGCCGGAGTGCGCGGCGGTCGGCCCGGTCCGGTAGACGACCGCCTCGCATCCCCCCTGCGCGACGTAGGTCTGCGTGGAGAGGAGCTGGAGCGCGGGAGGCGTGAGCCGGACCGGCAGCGTCACCTCCGCCACCGCCGCCGGCGGCTGCCGGAACCAGGCCGGAGCCCGTTCCGCGGTGACCCGTACCGTCGCCTCCCCGGCGGCGAGATCGCCCTGCAGCTCCCGGCCGGCGGCGAGCGACAGCTCGATCCGCGGGGTGCGTTCCGCCCAGGGTGCCCAGACGGCGCGGGGCGTGAACCGCTCGCTGGCGAGCGGGTAGCGCCGCTCCCCCTGGACGAGCTCGACGGTGATCCCGCCGAGGCCGCGCACCGGCTCTTCCACCACCACCGTGAGCGGGGTCCGCCGCCCGATCGCGGGTCCGTCCGGGACGATCTCGATCCGGGGCGCGGGCCCGGTCCGCAGGCCGCCCACGGCGAGCAGCGCGAATCCGGCGAGCCCGAGGAGGAGGAGCAGGAGGCGGGGAGCCCGGGAGCGGCGATGGTGAGAGAAGTCACGCATGGCGGGTGCGTCGCCCGGATCTGCCGCGACGGCCTCGGCACGAGGCCCGCCGCCCGGGCGGTCGAATGAGGATATACCGAGCCGACGGCGGGGCCGGCAGCTCGCCAAACGGGGGTCCGGACGGCTCATCTCGGGCGAGCGCGAGGTTCCGGCCCGATGACGGATATGCTTCACCGTCGAGGAAACGAGATCCCGAGGTGCCGACGGAACGGACCCAGGACGGTGAGTTGAGAGCTGGCCAACTGGTCGCCGGCCGGTACCGGATCGTAAGCCGGCTCGGGGCCGGCGCGATGGGGGAGGTCTACGAGGCCGAGGACCAGGAGCTCGGCACGGCGGTGGCGCTCAAGCTCCTCCATCCGGAGAGCACGATGCGCAGCGAGGTCGCGGCGCGGTTTCGCCGCGAGGTGCTCCTCGCGCGGCGGGTCACCCACCCCAACGTCTGCCGGATTTTCGATCTTGGCGTGCATCGCGACGAACGGACCGGGGCCGAGCATCTCTTCCTCTCGATGGAGCTGGTGCGCGGCGAGACGCTCGCCGACCGGATCGCCGCCCGGGGCGCGCTCGATCCGGGCGAGGTGCTTCCGCTCGCACGCCAGCTCGCGGCGGCGCTCGATGCCGCGCATGCGGCCGGGGTGGTCCACCGGGATCTGAAGTGCGCCAACGTGCTGCTCGAAGAGGGGCCGGGCGGGACGCGGGTGGTGGTCACCGACTTCGGTCTCGCCCGCGCCCTGGAGCCGGAGGAGTTTTCCCCTGATGGCCTCACCCTCACGGCTGTTGGCGGCGTGGTGGGGACCCCTGCCTACATGGCTCCGGAGCAGATCACTGGCGGCGAGGTGGGCCCTGCCTCCGATCTCTATTCGTTCGGCATCGTGCTCTACGAGATGGTGACCGGAGCGCTGCCGTTCACCGGCACCACGCCGCTTTCGGCCGCAGTGCGGCGGCTGCATGAGGCGCCACCGCGACCCAGCCTGCTGCGCGATGGGCTCGACCCGCGCTGGGAGCGGGTGATCCTGCGCTGTCTCACCCGCGAGCCGGGAGCGCGCTTCCCCTCGGCGAGCGACGTGGTAAGGGCCCTGGAAGGGGAGGGCATCCCGGGCCGTTCGGGCGCCCAGACGGGGTGGCTGCGGGCCCTGCTGGCCCTCGCCTTCGCCGGACTGCTCGCCGGGGTCTGGTGGGCGGGCCACCATTTTCGGCCGCGAGCGGAACCGGCCGCCGCCGAGCGGACGGAGGCCCGCGACACCGTGGCGGTACTCGGTTTCCGCAACCTCTCGGACCGTCCGGAGGCGGCCTGGCTCGCCAACGCCCTCACCGAGATGCTCACCACGGAAGCGGCAGCGGGTGGACGGTGGCGCGTGGTGGCGGGGGAGAGCGTGGCGCGGGCCCGCAGGGATCTCCGGCTCGACCGGCTCGACGCCCTCGGTCCCGATAACCTCGCGAGGATTCGCGACCTGCTCGGCGCCGACGTCGTCGTCCTCGGCGGGTTCAGCGCCCTCGGGCCCGGGAGCGGCGATCGCCTCCGTCTCGACCTGCGGCTCCAGTCGACGCGCGGGGGGGAGGCGGCGTTCTTCGGGGTCGAGGGGACGGAGGGCGAGCTCTTCGACCTCGTGGGCCGGACCGGCTCGCGCCTGCGGGAGCTGCTCGGAGCGGGCGCTCTCACCCCGGCGGAAGAGGAGGCCCGGCAGGCGGCGCTGCCGCACTCGGCCGCCGCGGCCCGTTTCTACGCCGAGGGGCTCGCGGCGCTGCGGCTGCGGGAGGCGGTAACGGCCCGTGAGCAGCTCGCCCGGGTCGTCGAGATCGAGCCCGGCTTCGCCCCGGCCCGGGCGGCGCTCGCGAGAGCGCTCGCCGAGCTCGGCTACCAGAACGCGGCGGTGGCTGCCGCCGAGCAGGCGGTCGCCGCCGCGAGCGGCTTGGCCCGGGAGGAGATGCTGGCGATCGAAGGGACGCTCCGGGAGCTTTCGGGGCAGTGGCCCGCGGCGGTCGACACGTACCGTGCGCTGGCGGCGCTCCGGCCGGACGACCTCGACGTCGGGCTGCGCCTCGCGAAAGTCCAGCAGGAAGCGGGCGATCCGACGGCGGCACTCGCGACGATCGCCACGCTGCGCGCGCTCCCACCTCCCGCGGGGGCGGATCCGCGCCTCGATCTCGCCGCTGCGGACGCTTATCTCGGGCTCGGCCAGCACGCCGAGCGGCTCGAGGCGGCACTCGCCGCGGGACGGCGGGCTCGGGAGCTCGCCGCCACGGTCATGCTTGCCGATGCCCGTTTGAAGGAAGGCGCGGCCCGTCGCCGCGTCGGGGAGCGAGAGCTGGCACCGGCAGCGCTCGAAGAGAGCCGCCGGCTCTACCTCCAGGCCGGTGACCGGGTGAGTGCTGCGAATGTCCTGATCGAGCTCGCAGGGCTGCGCCGTCAGGAGGGGGATCTTCCCGGCGCCGCCATGCTCTTCCGTGAAGCGCTCGCCACCTACGATCTGGCGGGGAACCGGCGGCAGGCAGCCCGGGCCCGCTTCTCGCTTTCGCTGCTGCTCGCCGATGCGGGACGGATCGAGGAGGCGGAGGCAGGCTACCGGGAGGCGCTGGCGGTCTTCCGCGAGGCGGGGGATCGCCAGGCGGCGGTGGCGACGCTCGCCAACATCGGCACGATGCGGTTCTTCCGGGGCGATCTCGCCGCGGCGATCGCCCACCACGAGGAGGCGCTCGGTCTGGCCCGCGAGCTCGGGAACCGGTCGCGGGAGCTCGTCTCGCTGCTCAACCTCGCCGAGGCGCATCTCGAAACGGGTGATCCGGCCGCGGCCCGCTCCGAAGCGGTGGCGGCGATAGCGCTCGCCGAGGCGGGTGGAGACCGGCAGGCGGAGGGGCGGGGGCGATGGACCCGCTGCTCCATCGAGATCGCCGCCGCCGCCTGGGAGGCGGCCGCGACCGAGTGCGAGCGGGCGCACGGGCTGCTGAGCGCCGAGCAGGAGGTGGCCTCGGTGGCGGGGGTGGAGATCACGCTCGCCCGGCTGGCGCTCGCGCGTGACGAGGTGGCGGCAGCGGTGACGCGAGCCCGCTCGGCGTTGGCGCGGCTGGCGGAGAGCGAATACGCCGGCGATGCGGCGTTCGCCGCCGCCACGCTGGCCGAGGCGCTCGTCGCGCGCGGCGAGACGGACGAGGCCGCGCGAACGCTCGCGGAGGCCCGGCGCCTTCTCGCCGGGAGCGACGAGCTGCGGCCCCGGCTGGCGATCGACCGGACGGCGGCGCTCCTGGCCGCGGCGGTGGGCGACCGCGACACGGCGCGCCGGCGCTGGGAGCGCCTCGGCGCCGAGGGGCGCGAGTACGGCATGGCCATCCTCACGCTCGAAGCCGGGATCGAGGGCGCGGCGCTCGACGGGGCGGCCGGGCGAAACCGGCTGCAGCGGCTCGGCGCGGAGGCGCGGGAGCGGGGTCTGCTCCTGCTGGCCGGGCGGGCGGAGCGTCTCGCCGTGGCGGCCTCCGGACGCTGATCGGGAACGGCTCCAAACGGTTCTTCCTCGTCGGTATTCACCGCTTTCGCGCGGCGTTGGGCGTAAACTTCAGACAGGTGGTCGGCCCCGGCAGATCGGAGCGCTCCGGCCGCGGCGGCGGGCGCGGGCCGGGATGGAGACCGCCGGGAGGTAGCGATGCACTCCCCTTCTCGCGCCCCCATCCGGCCCCCCGCGGTGGCCGGACGCTTCTACCCTGACTCGCCGCGGGCGCTCACGACGGCAGTCGACCGGTATCTCGATGCCGCCGCTGCCCCGGGGCTGGCCGCGTCTCCCGCCCTGATCGCCCCCCACGCGGGTTACGTCTACTCGGGTCCGATCGCCGGTTCGGCGTTCGCCGCCTGGCGGGAGGTCGACCCGCCGGTGCGACGGATCGTGCTCCTCGGTCCGAACCATTACGTGCCGGTGCGCGGCATCGCGCTGCCCGAGGCGTCGGCTTTCGCCACACCGCTCGGTGCGGTGCCGGTCGCCGCCGATCTGGTTGCGGAGCTCTGCTCCCTGCCCGGGGTGCGGATCGATGCCGCCGCCCACGCCCCCGAACACAGCCTCGAGGTGGAGCTGCCGTTCCTCCAGCGGTTGCTCGGAGAGATCGAGATCGTGCCGCTACTGGTGGGTGAGGCCGCTCCCGCCGAAGTCGCCGCGGCGATGCGGGTGGCGTGGAACGATCCGGGGACGCGGGTGGTGGTGAGCTCGGATCTCTCGCACTTCCTCCCGTACGAGGAGGCGCGACGGGTCGATCAGGTGACGGCGGATCAGATCCGCGCCGGCGGGGAGCGGCTCACGCCGTTCCAGGCGTGCGGGGCCCGGGCGATCAACGGCCTCCTGTTCGAGGCGGCACGGCGGGGGCTCACCGCCGAGCTCCTCGACCTGCGCAACTCGGGCGACACCGCCGGCACCCGCGACCAGGTGGTCGGGTACGGCGCCTTCGTCTTCTCCGGGGAAGCCGATGCCTGAGTTGCGGCCGGCGGGCGAGATCCTGGCCGGGCTCGCGCGCGGGGCGCTCGCCGAACGGTTCGGCCTGCCGGTCGCGTGGATCGAGATCCCGGACGATTGGGACCGCCCGGCGGCGACCTTCGTCACCCTCACCCTGGCCGGAGTGCTGCGCGGCTGCATCGGCAGCCTCGAACCGCGCCGGACGCTGGTCGCCGACGTGCGCGCCAACGCCCTTGCGGCCGCGTTCGAGGACCACCGCTTCCCGCCGGTCGAATCCGAAGAGCTCGCTCGTCTCGCGGTCGAGGTCTCGCTCCTCTCGCCGCTCACGGCGCTCCCGCCGCTCGCCGAGGCGGAGGCGTGCCGGGAGCTGCGCCCCGGGGTCGACGGCGTGCTGCTCACCTGGCGGGGGCATCGCGGCACCTTCCTGCCCCAGGTCTGGTCGCAGCTGCCGCGGCCGGAGGAGTTCCTGCGCCAGCTGAAGCGGAAGGCGGGGCTCGCCCCGGAGTTCTGGGCGCCGGAGGTCCGGCTCTTCCGCTACGAGGTAGAGAAGTCGCGGGAGGCGCCCGACCGCCCGGCGCTCCTGCCGCGACCCGCGAAGGACCGGACGGACGCGCTGCCTACTTGACGAGGAGGATCGGGCAGGGAGCGAGGATCGCCACCTTGTGGCTGATCGAGATCCAGTCGCTCGCGGGGCGATCGGGCGCGATCTGGTGCGAGCTCATCACGATCAGGTCGCAGCCGAGATCGCGGGCTACCTCGACGATCGCCTGCGCGCGCCGGCCGTAGACGATCCGGGAGCGGGTCGCGAACGGCGCGTCGGCGAGGCCGGCGAGCATCGCCGTCATCCGCTCTCCGGAGCGTTCTTCGAGGCGGGCGTAGAAGGCGTCGAGCTCGCCGTCGGTCTCCTCGCCGATCCGTTCGATGACGTGGAGGAGCGTGAGGGTACCGTCCACCGCGGTCACCGAGCGGGCCACCGCGACCGCCGCCTCGTTCTTCGGTGTGAAATCGAGCGGGACGAGTACCTGCCGGAACATGCCGGAAGCCTACCGCGGAACGGCGGCCTCCGGCGCCGGCCAGCCCGGAAGCGCCGGGCCGGCTAGGAGCGCACGAGCGCCTCGACGGCGGCGTAGACCGACTCCCGGTTCGGCTTGGAGAAGTAGTCGCCGTCGGAGCCGAAAGCGGGGCGGTGCGCCGCGCCGGTGAGGGTGCGGGGCGGGGCGTCGAGCCACCAGAACGCCCCCTGCTCCTCGAGCACCTGCCGCATCATGTACGCGGTAGCGCCGCCGGGGACGTCCTCGTCGAGGAAGAGGACGCGATGCGTCTTCTGCAGCGAGTGGCCGATCACCCCTTCGCGGTCGAACGGCAGGAGCGTCTGCACGTCGATCACCTCGGCGTCGATGCCCGCCTCGGCGAGGAGCTCGGCGGCCTCGAGCGCGATCCGGCAGCAGGCGCCGTAGGTGACGACGGTGGCGTCCCGGCCGCTCCGCAGCACCTCGGGCACGCCGAGCGGCAGGCGGATCTCGCCGATGTTGACCGGCAGCTGCTCCTTGAGGCGGTAGCCGTTGAGCACTTCGACGACGATGCCGGGATCGTCGCCCGCGAGCAGGGTGTTGTAGAAGGCGGCGGCGCGGGTCATGTCGCGGGGCACGCAGACCCAGATCCCCCGCACCAGGCCGAGGATCCCGGCCAGCGGCGAGCCGGAGTGCCAGATCCCCTCCAGGCGATGGCCGCGGGTGCGGACGATCACCGGGGCCTGCTGCCCGCCGGCGGTGCGGTAGCGCAGCGTGGCGAGATCGTCGGCGAGGATCTGGAGGGCGTAGAGCAGGTAGTCGAGGTACTGGATCTCGGCGAGCGGCCGCAGGCCGCGCAGCGCGAGACCGATCGCCTGCCCGACGATCGTCGCCTCGCGGATGCCGGTGTCGGTCACCCGGCAGAGACCGTACTTCTCCTGCAGCCCCATGAACCCCTGGTTGACGTCGCCAAGCGCCCCGACGTCCTCCCCGAAGGCGAGGAACTCGGGCACCCGGGCCATCGCCGCATCGAAGCAGGCGTTGAGCACCTCGTAGCCGTTGACCGTCTCGGGCGGCGAGGCGTAGACGGGCGCCACGGCGCTCACCGCGAGCGGCGAGCGCGACGAGGTGGAATGGAGGTGGGTGGAGTAGAGCGCCCGTCCGGCCGCGGCCTGTTCGTCGTACCAGGCCGCGAGCGCGTCGCGGGCCGGCACGCTCTCGCCGCGGGTGGCGACCAGCAGCTCGGCGGCCGTGGCGAGCAGCTGGCGCCGCTGCACCGGGTCGTGCCGTTCGACGACATCCACCGCGGCGCTGATTCTCTCGCGGGCGGGCGAGGTCGCAGCCAGACCTCGGGCCAGGGCGGCGAAGCGGCGCCGCTCCTCGCGCAGCGGCTCCTGGAACGCCTCCCAGGCGCGGCGCTGCGCGGCGCGTGCCGCTTCCTTCGCCTCCTCTTCGAGGCGGCGCAGCTCCTCGTCCCCGGCGAGCTCCTGCGCGAGGAGCCAGGCGCGCATCTGCACGAGGCAGTCGTACTCCTTCTCCCAGGCGAGGCGCTCCTTCGACTTGTACCGTTCGTGGGAGCCGGAGGTCGAGTGCCCCTGCGGCTGCGTCAGCTCGGGAACGTGGACGATCGCCGGGACGTGCTCCCGCCGCACCCCGTCGGCGGCCTGCAGATAGGTCTCGCAGAGGGCCGGGTAGTCCCAGCCGCGTGCCCGGTAGAGATCGATCCCGTTTGTTCCCCCCTTGTCGCGCTGGAAGCCGGCGAGCACCTCGGTGAGGCTGCCCTTGGCGAGCTGGTACTCGATCGGCACCGAGATGCCGTAGCCGTTGTCCCAGATCGAGAGCAGCACCGGCGCCTGCACCACGGCGGCCGCGTTGATCGCCTCCCAGAAGAGGCCTTCGGCGCACGAGGCGTCGCCGATCGTGCCGAAGGCGATCTCGTCGCCCCCCCGCGAGAGGTGCGTGAGGTGGCCGAGGTCGGGCCGGCAACGGAAGATGCGCGAGGCGTAGCCGAGGCCGACCAGGCGCGGCATCTGCGCGGCGGTGGGGGAGATGTCGGAGGAGGAGTTCGGCAGGCCGGTGAGGTCGAGCCACTCGCCGCCCGCGTCGAGGAGGCGGGTGGCGAAATGGGCGTTCATCTGCCGCCCGGCCGAGCAGGGCTCGCGCTCCGGATCCGGGTCGGCGTAGAGTTGGGCGAAGTACTGTTCGAGGGTGAGGGCCCCGACCGCGAGCATGAAGGTCTGGTCGCGGTAGTAGCCCGAACGCCAGTCGCCGGGGCGGAAGGCCCGGGCCATCGCGAGCTGCGCGACCTCCTTGCCGTCGCCGAAGATCCCGAACTTCGCCTTGCCGGTGAGCACCTCGCGGCGGCCGAGGTAGCTCGCCTGCCGCGACAGGTGCCCGAGCCGGTAGTCGTTGAGGATCGACTCGCGCGAAAACTGGGAGCGGCGAATGCCGCCGGTGGGTTCGGACATGGCGGGGCCTCCGGTGGCGGGCACGAGGAGCCCGACAGGCGATTCTCTGCCGGGGGGCGGCCGCAGGCAAGCCGCGATCCCGGCGACTCGTCGCGGCGCTACCCAAATGGACGGTGGGGGAGCACCCGGGCGGGAGTAGCATTCCGGAGAGGATCGGGGCGGCCTTCCCGTCCGGAAAGGCGGAAAGCGTGCAGATCGGCATCCCGAAGGAGCTGCGAGCCCGCGAGCGCCGGGTAGCGCTCGCTCCGGGCGGCGTGCGGGCGCTCGTGCAGCAGGGGCACCAGGTCTGGGTCGAGGCCGGCGCCGGTGCGGGGGCCGGATTCGCCGACGCCGATTACGAGTCGGCGGGCGCGACGATCGTCTTCGGGCGGCTGGAGGCGATCCTCCGCAGCGAGATCCTCGCCTGCGTGCACGCCCCCGAGCCGGCGGAGTACGAGCTGCTCCTGCCCGGGCAGACGGTGATCGCCTTCTGGGCGCTGCCGACCGTCCGGCCGGACGAGATCGCGATCCTCCAGGAACGCGGCATCACCGCGATCGGCCTCGAGGTGATCGAGGAGGCGGACGGCAGCGCGCCGGTGCTCACCGCGATGTCGGAGATCGCCGGCGGTCTCGCGGCGATCATCGGCGCGAGCCTGCTGCTCAACGAGTTCGGCGGCAAGGGGATCCTGATCGGCGGCACGACCGGGGTGCCGCAGGCGCAGTTCGTGATCCTCGGCGCCGGGGTGCTCGGCCGCGCTGCGGCGCGGGTGGCGCTCGGGCTCGGCGCCCAGGTCACGATGCTCGACACCTCGATCCCCCGGCTGCGGGCGGTGGTCAACGAGCTCGGCCGCCCGGTGACCACGATGCTCTCGACGCTGCCGAATCTGGAGAAGGCGCTCGGCTTCGCCGACCTCGTGCTCGGCGCCGTCGCCGTCCACGGGCAGCGGGCGCCGCTGCTCGTGACGCGTGAGATGCTCGCCGGCATGAAGCCGCGGACGGTCGTGATGGACCTGTCGATCGACATGGGCGGCTGCTTCGAGACCTCGCGCCCGACGGCCTTCCCGGAAGCCACCTACGTGGTCGACGAGATCACCCACTTCTGCGTGCCGAACCTCCCCTCGGTCGCGGCCCGCTCGGCGACGGTCGCGCTGACCAACGCCCAGCTGCCGTTCCTCGAACGGATCGCGGGCGACGGCCTCGATCCGGCGCTCGCCGCGCTGCCGCAGCTGCGGCGGGGCCTCTATCTCCTGCGTGGACGTTGCGCGCGCGCGTCGCTCGCGCAGACCCACGATCTCGACTGCGAACCGCCGGTGGAGGAGGCCGGGTGAAGCACCGGAACCGGCGACGCGAAGGTGCCCCGCACGCGCGCGGGCCGGCCTTCGCGATGCGCCCGGAGCCGGATGCGGTCGAGAGACGTTTCGTGCTGTCCGGGCAACGCGGTATCCTCCCGGGCGGCGACTCCCTGCGCGGACGTGCTGCGCAGCCGAGCTCCATCATCCACCCCGATTCCCGGGACGGATTCCGGGTCGCGGCCCGGCGGAGGAACCCGTAGTGACCAACTTCGTCCCCACCCCCTGGATCGATCGTTTCGCAGCTCGTACCGAAAGGATGACCAGCTCCGCCATCCGGGAGCTGCTCAAGCTCACCGCGGACCCCGAGGTGATCTCGTTCGCCGGCGGCCTGCCGGCCCCGGACGTCTTCCCGCTCGAGCAGATCGATGCCGCCTGCCGCAAGGTGATCGCCGAGCAGGGGAAAGCGGCGCTGCAGTACAGCACCACCGAAGGGTACCTGCCGCTGCGCGAGCTCCTCTGCCGCCACATGGAGCGCTACGGGATCAAGGTCACCCCGGCCAACGTGCTCGTCACCGGCGGCTCGCAGCAGGCGCTCGACCTGATCGGCAAGCTGATGATCAACCCCGGCGACCGAGTGCTCACCGAGGCTCCGACCTACCTCGGGGCGCTCCAGGCCTGGAGCGGCTACGAGACCCGCTACCTGACCGTCCCGCTCGACGACGACGGGCTGCGGACCGACGAGCTCGAAGCACAGCTCCGCTCGGGGCCGAAGTACCTCTACATCCTCCCGAACTTCCACAACCCCGGCGGCACCACGATGACGGTCGAGCGCCGGCACCGGCTGGTCGAGCTCGCGAGTCACTACGGCACGCCGATCCTCGAGGACGACCCGTACGGCCAGCTCCGCTTCGAGGGAGATCATCTGCCGACGCTGGTGGAGATCGACGCGCAGTTCCACGGCGCGACGACCTCCGAACACCCGTTCCGGGGCGGGGTGATGTACCTCGGCACGCTGTCGAAGACGCTCGCTCCCGGCCTGCGGATCGGCTGGGTGGTGGCGCCCGAGGCGGTGATCCAGAAGCTGGTGCAGATCAAGCAGGGAGCCGACCTCCACACCGCCACCTTCACCCAGATGGTGGCGTACGAAGCGGCCACTGGCGGCTTCCTCGACCGGCACGTGAAGCGGATCCGCGAGGTCTACGGCGAGCGGCGCAACGTGATGCTCGCGGCGCTCGAGAAGCACCTGCCGCCGGGCTGCCACTGGACCCGCCCGCAGGGCGGTCTCTTCCTCTGGGTGACGCTGCCCGAGGGGGCCAACACCGACAAGCTCATCCGCGACGCGCTCGAGCAGAAGGTAGCGTTCGTGCCGGGCTCGAGCTTCTACCCGCTCGGCGGCGGCCAGCGTTCGATGCGCCTGAACTTCTCCTACTGCAACCCGGAGAAGATCGAAGAGGGCGTGCGGCGTCTCGGCAATGTCGTCGCGCGGCACCTCGCCCCGAAGGCGGTCGCCGTCCCGTAGACGGTCGCCGATATCACGAACCGTTCCCGAGGGCGGCCGGACGGCCGCCCTCGGCGTCTCTGTGCCCGGCATGACCCTGACCCTGGGGGTGCAAGACCTCTCGAGAGCAGGCCATCGTGATCGCAGCGAACCGCTGCCACCGGCTCGACCATGGCGGGAAACGCTGTGAAATCTTTCGCTTGACAACACCCGGCTGGCAGACGAGGCTCTTGGCCAGGTTCAGACCGCAAGAGAGCGAACTCTTCTCGACGCCGAGCGAAAGCTCATCAAAGCCTGAGGAGGAGCCCATGATCCGTGACGAGTATCGTTCAGCCCCCCCCCCCCCCCCCCCCCCCCCCGAGGCACACACGGGAACGAGCAAAAGAACCGGGCGTTTGGCGAATGCGGCTCGGGTGGTGTTCCTGTGCGCGTTTGTGGCCACCTGTACGACCTCGGTCGCATTCGCTCACACTCTGACTTGCTCGGTGAGCTCGCAGGTGGGAAGTGCGGAAGGAGGCGCGTGCTGGGTCTACAATTCTTGCCTGCAGCCAACCATCTCGCCCCCGATCTACTCCCTCTCACCTCCTGACTGTGACCCGCAAGAGGGATCATGCGGTTTCACGGCGACCTACCAAATCGAGTTTCCGGGGAACCGTCTCAACTCGTGCCAATACTCTCCGGCAGCACAAGTCCTGATACCCGGCCATGTGTGCAGCGCTTGTGTGTGGACTGACGCCAAAGAGAATGTCACTGCCACCGTAGCGGGGACGATCGACTGCAGCCAACCGCCGCCACGCGAGGTTCTCACGGCATATGGCTGTTGGTGTGAGCCTCCTTACATGCCACCTGGCGTCTGTGAGAACTGCAGGAAGAAGGAGTTTGCCGATATCGATCCTGGAGAATGGTTCTGTAAAGAGCCCCCTCCCGTCCACGGCTGCGGCGAGGGTGAGGATGGCGCCGGCGCCGGAGCATGCTGCTTCGGGCCCGGCGGAGGGACACCACCCACCGGCGGTGGGCCGGCCGTCGGTCCCGCGGGGCACGGAACCTATCTGCGCTATCAGGCCGGCGGCGTCGGCAACGCGGGCTTCCCGGGCGCCGCGGCGTGGAGCGCCGCTCTCGGGCGCAACTGGTCGCACGAGTTCGCGGAGCGGATCGTCCCGGAGACGCCGGGCGATCCGGGCACGGTCTGGCTCCTCACCCGCTGGGGGACGTTCCGGAAGTTCTCGGGCCTGAACGACGGCGTCTACACGGTCCGGGTACCGAGCGACGAGTACCGGCGCCTCGAGTGGACCGGCTCCGGTTGGCAACTCCACGAGCTCGACGGCACGCTCCACACCTTCGACTCCAGCGGGCGCTGGCTGAGCACCCTGCCGCGCAACGGCCACGGCCCGGGCTGGGTGGGGATCTACAACGGGAACGCGCTGGTGCGCGTCAACTTCCCCGACGGTCGTCACGAGGAGTTCGAGTACCACGCCTCCGGCCGGCTCCGGCGGATCATCCAGGTGGGCCGGGAGAGCACTCTCTCGCGCACCTGGGAGCTCACCTGGGATGGCGACGATCTCGAACGGATCGATCGACCCGACGGCAGCGCCTGGTCTTTCGGTTACGACTCGGCGGTGCACCCGGGCTACCTGACCCGCATGACCCTGATCGGCGCCGGCGGCGGGCCGGGCCGCGTCGAGGGCGCCTGGGAGTTCGATTCGAGCGGCAACGTCGTGAGGACCTGGAAGGGCGCAGAGAGCTTCACGGATCCGGCGGCGGTCGAGAAGTGGGAGCTCGCCTACGACGACCCGGCCCAGCCTTCCCAGACCACCGTGATCCCGCCGGAAGGCACTCCGATCGTCTTCGTCTACGACCGCGATCCGGCGAGCCCCAAGCCGCGGCTCCGCACGATCGAGGGCGACTGCCCGTTCTGTGGCACGAGCCCGGGGACGATCTACCATTACGATCATCCGGCTCCCAATCAGATGCGCCCCTCGAAGGTGGAGTCGGCGCGGGTTCTGGGTGGTGAGCGGCTCGCCACCGAATACGACTACTCCGCCTACGGCCGGCCGGTCCGGAAGACCGAGATCGCCAACAACCCCCTGGCCCATCCGGATCTGCCCCGCGTGACCGAGTGGTCGTACGACCCGCTCTACCCGGCGCTCGTGACCGAGGTGCGCGGGCCGTTCGTGGAGGGCACGGTACCGACCCGCATCGTCTCCTATCAGTACGATCCGGCCACCGGCGATCTCGTCGGGATGCGCCAGGAGGGGCAGGAGGAGGGTGCCGACTTCCCGCCAGCCGCCCCCGGAGTGCTCGACCTGACGACCAGCTACACCCGGAGCTCCGCCGGTCAGCCGCTCACCGTCGACCCGCCCGGCTACGGCACGGACGACGTGACCACCTTCCTCTACGGCGTCTCCGGAGCGAACGGGCTGCTCGCGAGCGAGCGGTCCGACCCGCTCGCCGGCACGACCTGGTTCGGTTACGACGCTTTCAACCGCCGCACCCACGTCACCAACCCCAACCTCGAGGAGACCGTCACCGCCTACGACGCGCTCGATCGCGTCGTCTCGGTGACGGCGACCGGCCCGCCGGCGCTCGTCACCACCTACCACTACAGCCCGCTCGGCGACCTCTTCTGCCTCGTGCTGCCGCGCGGCAACGCGATCGAGTACGTCCACGACGGCGCCGGGCGTCTGGTTGCCGAGCTGCGTGGCCAGGCGGTGGCCGCCCCCGCCTGGCCGTCCTGTCTCGACCCCGGCGAGCCTCGCGAGCGCCGGCTCTGGACGCTCGACGGCGCGGGCCAACGCACGAAGGAGAAGCTGCAGCGTGACGAGGGGGGCGGGGGCGATCTCTGGGTCGATCACGCGGAGACGAGCTGGGTCTACCAGGGCCGCTGTCATCTCGAGAAGACGATCGAGGCGCCGGGGCGGCCCGAGGAGGCGGTGACCGAGTACGCCTACGACGACTGCGCCGGCAACCTCACGGCGGTCTGGGATCCGCTCCATCCGCGGGCGAGCCACCCGTCGCAGCCCTCGACGAGCTACGCCTACGACGAGCTCGACCGTCTGGTCGCGGTCAGCCAGCCGTGGGGCGGCACCGGGGGTGGCACGGTGACGACGGCCTACGCCTACGACGTGCAGGATCACCTCGTGCGGGTCACCGACGGCGAGGGGAACGAGACGGCGTACGTCTACTCCGACCGCGACCTGCTCACGCGGGAGGAGTCGCCGGTCTCGGGCGTGACCGCGCACGCCTACACCGAGCACGGCGAGCTGCGGGAGACGACCGACGCCCGGGGGGTGACGGTCACCCGGACGGTCGACGCGGCCGACCGGGTCACGTTCGTGGACTACCCCGGCACCGCCCTCGACCGGACCTACACCTGGGGCACCGACCCGGCGAGCCACACCCGGGGCCGGCTGACGGCGATCGGCAACGAAACCGCCTCGATCGCCTACGCCTACGACGCCCACGGGCGCCTCGTCCAGGACGGCGATCTCCTCTTCACCCACGACGCGAACGGCAACCTTTCGACGGTGACCTACCCTGGCGGGCTGGTGGCGTCGTATGCTCACGACGCGATGGACCGCGAGCAGTCGTTGTCGGTGCAGCCGGCCGGGGGCACGGCGGTGCCTGTGGTCGCCGCCACGCCGGGGGCGAGCTACCGGCCGTTCGGGCCGCTCGCGGGGCTCACCTTCGGCACCGTGCCGCCGACCACCGAGACGCGCGGGTACGACTTCCGCTACGCCCCCACCGGGATCGCGCTCTCGGGCGGGCAGTTTGCCTGGACGTACGCGACCGATGCGAACGGCAACGTCCTGTCGATCAGCGACGGCACCGGCGGCGGTGGCGACCGGAGCTTCGGCTACCAGGAGTGGCAGCAGTACCTGACGACGGCCATCGGGCCGTGGGGTTTCCGGAACTGGAGCTACGACCGGATCGGGAACCGCACACGCCAGAACTGGCTCCTGTCTCATCCCTACACCTACGTCCGCAACCCGCTCGGAGGGAACACGCCGCTTCTCGAGTCGGTCCGGCTCGGCAACGAGCTGCCGCTGTCGACGCGTTTCTACACCTTCGATGCCGGCGGCTTCCTCACGCAGACGGCCGTGATCGCGCCATTTCGCAACCCGGAGCCCACGGCTCATCTCACCTTCGACGCGGCCGGCACGCTTACGGACCTCTCGGCCGGCGGCAAGCCCCTGACCTTCGGTTACGACGGCCGGGGCCTGCTGGTGCGGGCGGGGATGGGCGACACCCCGTACGCCCTGTCCACCTACAGCTCGGAGGGGCGGCTCTACTCCCTCCACACGATCGACCTCGCGAGCCGGAA